>JACCDO011869432.1_pt1 | contig 22889 bp, 23 predicted proteins | sample 7446101 | NCBI WGS metagenome assembly JACCDO01 (sample SAMN15323440, study PRJNA562643) | freshwater metagenome | isolation source: river surface water | place: USA:Blue River Watershed | collected 2017-08-16
AGCATGCTCCACGTATTGGCAGATACAAATTGACTGATTAAATAAGGCAATGGCGAGACTTTAGCATGCCGAGCGACATAAATGATGAAAGGCGTCAGGGTTAAAACCACGATATCATTGGCCGTTAATGTGGTGGCAATGGCCACGAGCCAAAACCAAATGAAAAAGAGTCGCTTTTGAGAATAACCGGCACGATGGACTGCTAGATACGCAAGATACTTAATCAGCCCAACTTCATCTAAAAAAATAGCGAGAATTGTAAATGAAAAGAATAATCCTAAAATCCGAACTGGATTAATCACCCCATCCCCAAACCACGCAGATTCAATCATTAATAAGGGTTGCGGATGTAACAGTAAGATCAGCAAGGCACCTAAAGAAGTAATGATCCAAAAGAGTTGGGTTTTTTTACCAAAGATGGTGGCAGAAGAAAACCACAATAAACTGATCATCATGAGTGCTAAAGTCATCATCAATATGATTGCCATGTTTGAACCGCCCCTATTATAACGACTTCTATAAAAAATAAAAAAGAGTGAACGTTCACTCTTTGATTGATCTCATGGTCGGGATGATGGGATTCGAACCCACGACCTCTTGGTCCCGAACCAAGCGCGCTACCAAGCTACGCCACATCCCGAGTCAATCTATTTTACCTATTTAATCGGCAAATGAAAATAAAGAAACCGTTTCCTCTTCTTCAATTGCCTTCAACACACCTTGAGTTTTGAGTTTTTCAATATTCGTGTTCGAAAGTTTGGTTCGATTCATTAAGTCTTTTGCGCTGACAAACATCCGTTCTTCTCTAGCTTTGACAATCGATAAGGCCGCATTCGCGCCAATCCCATCAATCACGGTAAAAGGAGGAATTAATCCTTTTTTGGCTTCATCAATGATAAAAGCTTCTGCTTGGGACTTTTCTAAATCAATCGGTAAAATCTCAAATCCTCTTTCTTTCATTTCCAAAGCATTCATTAACGTCACTTCTAAATCCGCTTCTTTCGGTGAAAGCTTTTTCTTTAATTCATTCTTTTGGCGTTTATACCGTTGGAGTTGTTGATATATTTCTTTGCTGGATGATCGCATCAATTCGTAATCATATTGTTTGGATCGTAAGGTAAAGTAAGTAGCATAGTACGCTAGTGGATGATGAACTTTAAAATAGGCTACTCTAACTGCCATTGTCACATAAGCAACCGCGTGAGCTTTTGGGAAAAGATATTTAATTTTATTACAGGAATCAATATAGAATTCAGGAACATGAACTTGTCTCATCAACTCGGTATATTCTTTGGTTAATTTTTTTCCTTTTCGCACATCTTCCATGATTTTAAAAGCGATTAAAGCATCGATGCCTTTGGAGATTAAATAGGTCATGATGTCATCACGGCAGCCAATCACTTCATCCACGGTTGCAACTTTATCGGTAATTAAATTTCTCGCATTACCATTAAAGACATCGGTTCCGTGAGCTAAACCTGAAATGATCACCAAGTCATTAAACGACTTTGGATTGATGACGTTCAAAATATCCATCCCGAGATTTGTACCAAATTCAGGTAGTCCCATCGCACCATTGACCATCTCTACATATTTTTCTTTACGATTTAACACTGAATCTGAAGCAAAACACTTTAATGCATCAGGATCATTTAATGGAATATCATCAATCTTCATCCCTGTTAAATCCGCATTCATTTTTAATGCCATCGGATCAACGTGGCCTAACATATCAAATTTTAATAAGGCATCGTGGAGTGAATCAAAGGCAAAGTGGGTGGTGACAATATTGGTTTCTAAATTATCCGCAGGCCGTTGAATGGGGGTAAAGTCATAGACACTAAATTCTTTAGGGACCACAACAATCCCACCAGGGTGTTGACCAGAAGTTCGACGAACCCCTTCAGCTTTTTTAGCAAGATATGTTAATTCAGCTTGCTTAAGCTTTGTGACATCTTCACCCATCGTTTCAAAGTAGCCTCTAACATAACCATACGCTGTTTTTTCGGCAACGGTTTCAATGGTTCCTGCTCGATAAACTTGATGATCACCTAATAAAGTTTTAGTCGCTTCATGGGCAAGGGATTGATAATCGCGAGGGAAATTTAAATCGATATCCGGAACTTTATTCGCATTAAATCCTAAGAAGGTCGCAAAGGGAATATTTTGACCATCACTCTTCAGTAAGTGACCGCATTCAGGACATAATTTAACCGGTAAATCAAAACCGGATTTATATTTAGCATCTTGGTTAAATTCAACATACTGACATTCTAAGCAATAATAATGGGGAGGTAATGGATTCACTTCGGTGATACCTGCCATCGTTGCAGCAAATGAACTTCCAACTGAACCTCGCGAACCCACAATAAAACCTTTTTCATTGGCTTGGGCAATGATTTTACTGGTGATGTAATAAATGACGGCATACCCAGATTTAATAATCCCATTCAATTCAGTCTCTAACCGTTCTTGAATCAGTGGCGGTAAAACCTTGCCATACTGCGCATGTGCTTTTTCAAAACAAATGTCTCTTAACATTTTGTCTGCACCTTCAATCGCAGGTGTTCGAAGCGTTGATTGAATCGGTTCCATTTTTTCAATCATCTTTGCGATTGCAATTGGATGATCAATGACGATTCGTTCAGCTTCTTCTTTTCCTAACCAGGCAAAGGCTTCTAACATTTCAGTTGTGGAACGAAAGTGCTGATGCGGATTTTCAAACTTAGGTAAATCTTTTCGGAAGTAAGGATTCATCGGGTGATTCACACCTTTTAAACCTTTAGCAAAAATGTAAACATCTCGAATTAAATGATCGTCAGGATTGACGTAATGGCAGTCGCCAGTGGCAACAATCATCTTCTTTAAATCTTTGGCAACGGTGATGATTTCTTTTAATAAAGTCTTCACCATGTCTTGAGAAGGTAAGGTGCCGATATGAATTAAATAATCGTATTGTTCCAGTGGTTGAATTTCGATAAAGTCGTACATCGCCATCACTTTTTGGAGGGCTTCGCGCGATCCGGTTTTTGCGGTTTCAAATACTTCACCATTTAAACAAGCGGAGCCAATCAATAAATGCTCACGATGTTTCAAAAGTAAATCTCGCGGTGTTCTTGGAATATCTGCAAAATAGTTGAGATGACTTTCTGACACCAATTCGTAAAGAGCTTTTAAGCCTTTGGTGTTTTTGGCTAACACCGTGACATGGTAACTTCTTAAATTTTTAGACAAGGTATTAACTTGATTCAACTGTTTTAAATCTTGGTGAAGTTGAATACGATGATCCACAATGATTTTTTGCCGTAACGCTTCCCAGATCGCCACTAAGACTTCAGCATCATAAATCGCCCGGTGGGCTTTATCTTCTTCGTATGAAATGCCCAATCTTTTTGCAAGTGCTCCGAGGCGATGACTATTAGCTTCCGGATATAAATAACGCGATAAGGTCAATGTATCAATGACAGGTGGTTTAAAGCTTATCCCTAATTGTTCAAAAGCAGTTACCATAAATCCCATATCAAAAGGGGCGTTATGGGACACCACGATTGCATCTTTAAAGAACTGATTAATTTTATCTTTGACCGCCGCGAATGTTGGTTGACCATCTAACATTTTCATGGTGATGCCGCTGACGTCACTTGCAGCAGCACTTATCTGAACATCACCCGGATGTAATAGCATCGATAAGCGATCGATAATCGCCCCTTGTCTAATGCGTAAAGCACCGATTTCAATGATGCGATCATACCGTGAGGATAATCCAGTGCTTTCTAAGTCAAACACTACATAATCTGTTTTTTGTAATGAGGTTTGACTGGCGTTCATGATGTGAGAAATATTTTCATCAATCATATAAAGCTCTGAACCATAGATCATTTTTAGACCATGCTTTTTAGCCGCCGCTTGCGCTTCAGGAAATCCTTGAACGACACCATGATCGGTAATCGCAATCGCTTCATGTCCCATATGCTTAGCTAGCGCACAATAAGCGTCGATATCACCGACACCATCCATCGTCGACATTTTGGTATGTAAATGTAACTCGACGCGCTTACGACTACTATTATCTTCGCGCATCGGTAAGGGATTCACTTTGACTAACTCTTTAATATAAATGCGAGGTTCTTGATTGATTTGATCAAGGGCAACGCCGCCGCGAACGCGAATACGGTCACCTTCTTGTAAGCCTTGTAATAAAGCTTGATCGATATCGGCATCGCGATCATTGATGGAAGCAAGAATCGCGTGCGATCCTTCTGCCAAGACAAAACGAATCACAAGATTGCCACTAAATTCTCTGCGAAATAAATTGTAAATGGAGCCAATGACTTCGACATGGCCGCTATTGAGTTTGATATCTTGAATCGCCATGGGGACGTGTTCACCCTTTTGACGAAGTTTCTTCTTAGCCTCAACATTGACCTGTTGCTTGACATCTTGTTCATAACTGATGGCAAGTTGGGTTTCCGCTTCTTTAATGCGTTCGAGATGTTCACGCATAAACAGATCTTGTTCTTCATCTTCAATGCGAGAAGCGATCACGGCCTTTACTTGTTCTTGAAGTTGATCAACTTTTTCTTGATTGACTTCAGCAACACGTGGAAGGATTTTATGTTTAAAAACCAAGGGATATTGTAAGAAAATAAATAGATCATTCAATTGAGTCCACATCGATTTTTCTTGATCGAAAGCTTCTTGATTGGGGTAGGTAATGGTAATGGAATTTCCGTTGAGTAAAGGTAATCTTCCATAAGGTTGGCGAAATTGAACACGATACCAATCCATCATTAATTGCAGCATCGAGGCTAAGGTTGGTGGTTGGCGATAGGTAAACGTAAAGTGCGATGGATAATTTAATTGACTGATGCCTGCAAGAAACGGCTCAAGTAAATCGTAAGTCCAAGGTGTATCTTTGGTTACAATCATGTCCCATTGTTGAGGTTTAAGGGGATTCTTGGTCACCGCTTCGAATTGCATGTCAAAACGTTCTGGATCGGTTAATCCAATACTTTGTAAAAACCGAACCATTTGTTCTTGCATCTTATAACACCAAGACTAATGCCAATATGTCTTTTATCAATAAAAAGACCATTAAACTCATTAAAATAAAGAAGCCAATTAAAGAAATTGAATTTTTGATCGTCGCTGGAATTTCTTTTTTGAAGATGCCTTCAATCGTAATAACGAGTAAATGCCAACCATCTAAACCTGGAAAGGGAAGTAAATTAAAAACCGCTAAGTTGACGGAAATAAGACCCCAAATAAAGATATAGGATCCCAAACCTAAATTATTGAGGATCGAAGAAGTGGTCGAAAATATCGCAACAATGCCTCCAACTTGATCAAGGTTTTGACCTTGAAATAAATTGATAACGGTATTGATGATTAAGGTCACACCTCGCCACCAATCGCGACCCGCTTCGGCAATCGCTTCTGTAAACGTATAATCCGTCATGATCACGTAGAAGCCAATCCCTAATGATTCAAATGCAAACCCTGCATCCGTAACAACCGCATCTAAGCGAATCAAAACATTTGCTTCGGTATAGGTCGTGCTATCGGTATAGGTTCTGACAGGTAAAGCAAATTCAATAAAGTCAGTGTCTGAATCGATCACGTATGGAACAAATGAACCATCTACCACTTTTCCAACGTTTAATAATTCCCCGAGTGTGTCGTCATACGTTTGGAATTCATTTAAATACAAATGATAAGTGGCATCGCCTTCATCAGTGTTAACTGGTATCGTTCCATTGTTTAAATTGGTGAACACCAAAACATTGCCAGTTTCAATGCCAGCTTCATCGGCAACAGAGGTTTCGGTAATCACCATTTGATTGGTAAGCGTTCGTTGGGTAAAACCCCAGTTCGATGCAAAAAATAAGACAAAGGCTAACACTAAGTTCAAGATAATCCCTGCAGACATGACCAAAGCACGCTTAGGTTTTGAAATACCGAGCAAACTTCGTTCAAAAGGAATTTTAAGATCATCTGTTGATACTTCTTCTCCCACCATCGCTACATATCCGCCTAGTGGAAATGCTTTTAAAGCATATTGTGTTTCCCCTTTAGTCCATGAAAATAACACTGGACCAAAACCAATGGAAAATTCCTTAACATAAACATGAAAAGCCTTGGCGACTAAGAAGTGACCAAGCTCATGAATCAGAATTAAAACCCCTAATGAAATGAGGAATAATAAGGTAGAAATAATGGATTGCATACGAGACCTCCAAGAACTAAAAAATACTCTCTTATTTTAACAAATTAAACCCAGTAAGGGGTAATTTAAATCGGCAGAGAAAATGCAAATTCAGAAATCAAAGAAATGATAAGTGTAACCACGAGCACAACCATGGAGAATGAATCCACACGATCCAAAATACCACCGTGTTCACCAAGCATATTTGAGAAGTTTTTAATGCCAAATTCTCGCTTAATCAGTGAAAAGGTAAAGTCACCAAGTGTCGCAATCAACGGCATACTTAAGGAGAGGAGTACTAACCAATACCACTCATGCATCGTTAAGAAGGGTAGTAATGGACTTCCAAGTGAATCTGCAATCCAAGCAAAAGCAAAGGAGGCCATAAATGAACTGAAAAAACCACCAAAAAAACCTTCCCAAGTTTTATTCTTTGAAACACGAACATTCATTTTATGTTTTCCAAAGAATGTGCCGACGAGGTAAGCGCCAATATCCGTACTAAATGTACCAACACCTGCATAAAGTAATAGGAGAGAATTTTCAAACATGGATCGTGGTAAATCACCAAAAATAAAATCTGGAAAGAATCTTAAGAATAAAAAGGATTGAAAACTTAAAGATAGTAATAGCGACATCGTAATTAAGTATGTGGCATCAGGGACTTTAAATCGCACATCGGTAATTGAAGAAAAGAAAAGCGTTAGGGCAAGAATGGTTAACACTAGTGTTGGTAATTCAAGTTTATTGAGTCCAGTTTCAAAGGACCATTGTGAGAAATCGAATCTTACAGAACTTAAATTATTGTAAATAAAAACATAATAAATCATCAAAACCATCATCAAATATACAAAAATTCGAATCGGTAATGGATACGTTGAATCGGTTTTAACCGATAACATTTCTTGGGTTGCAAAGACAAGACCCACCAATGCAAAGACAATAATTAACCAGCTGCCAATAATAATCGAAGGGATGGCAATCGCAGCCAATACCAGGGCGACAATGACGCGATTAGAAAATCGTTTTTGGAACTCAGGTTGCACTTGATTCATACTTGTCCAAACCTTCTCTTTCGTTCAGCGTATTGCATTAAAACAGCTAATAGTTCGTCTTCCTTAAAATCAGGCCATGCTTTGTTGACAAAGATCAGTTCAGCATAAGCAAGTTGAAATAACATAAAATTTGAAATTCTTTGTTCACCAGAAGTTCTGACCATGCAATCGATGGGTGGCAGAATCGCTGAATCAAGGAATTGTTGGAAGGTTAACGGCGTTAAATCTTCTTCTTTCATCACGCCTTTTTGAATCGCGTGCATTGCTTTTTTAGATGCTCTAATAATTTCATCTTGACCACCATAATTGACACAAATATTTAGTGTATATCGGTTATAAGATTTGGTGGCATCAATCGCATCCATCAACAAGGTCTTCGTTAACGTTGGTAATGTTTCTAGTTGGCCGGAAATAACCAAACGTACTTGATCATCATGAAGGGTTTGAATATATTTTTGAACAAATTCATTCAGCAGTTTAAATAACCCATTCACTTCTGAAGCGGGACGTCGCCAATTTTCAGTTGAAAATGCAAATAAAGATAAATAAGGAATGTTAAGTTTTTTGGCAGCCTTGGCAATGTCGATCACCCGTTTAGCACCCTCTTGGTGACCACGTAAGCGCGGCAAACCTTTTGCCTTAGCCCAACGGCCATTTCCATCCATGATGATGGCGAGATGTTTTAAAGGTGCATCCATAGTTTTGATTTGAATTTTTGGCATAAATAAATTATACAACTTCCCCCAGTTGTCATGAAATGATTATAGACTACAACGTTAAAATTTCTTTCTCTTTAGAAACAAATGCTGCATCAATTTGGGCAATCACTTGGTCATGGACTTTGGTCATATCACTTTCGATACGTTTTTTTAAATCTTCGGTATATTCATCATCGGTTACCATCGATAAAAAATCTTTACGAACATTACGAATGGCAACCTTGGCTTCATCTGCCATACGTTTGGCTTGTTTAGCAAGATCTTTGCGTCGATCCTGAGTTAATGCAGGAAGCACTAAACGAATACTATCTGCTTCGGCAACCGGATTGATGCCTATTTCTGCTTTATTAATGCCTTCTAAGATTGCCTTTAAATCACCTTTATCATAAGGTTTAATTAAAAGTTGTCGAGGTTCGGGAACTGCAATACTGGCTATTTGATTGATAGGAGTAGGTTCTCCATAATAATCGACCAAAACGCGATCTAATAAGGCCGCATTGGCTCTGCCCGTTCTTAAAGTATTAAATTGAGCTTGGAGAGCAGTCAGGGTTTTATCCATTGCCGCTTTCGCTTCTAATGCAAGTGATTCCATCCTAACTTAAACTCCTTTTTTAATGGTCGTGCCAATCGTTTCGTCTTTAATCACATTCACTAAGTTATGGGTATCTTTCATGTCAAAAACACGAATAACAATCGAAGAATCCTTAATTAAAGAAACGGCAGTGAGATCCATCACGGCAAGCTTTTTGTTAAGCATTTCATCAAAGGTTATATGTTTGATTAGCTTAGCGTTACCATTGGTTTTTGGGTCTGCATCAAATACACCTGCAACACCATTTTTCGCCATGAAAATCGTGTCAGCATGAATTTCCATCGCTCGTAATGAGGCTGTTGTATCGGTTGAGAAGTAAGGACTACCTGTGCCACCTGCAAAAATAACCACACGCCCTTTTTCTAAATGGCGAATTGCGCGACGGCGAATATAATTTTCAGCCACTTGTTCAACGTGAATCGAAGATAAAACCCGGCATTGAACACCTTCATTTTCTAAAGCACTTTGTAAGGCTAAAGAATTGATGATTGTGCCTAGCATTCCCATGTAATCCGCAGTAGAGGATTCGATACCAATGGATTTGGCGAGTTTACCACGCCAAATATTACCAGCGCCAATCACCACCGCAACTTCTAAACCTTTTGACTGAATGGTTTTAATCGCTTTTGCAACCGTGGATAAATGTAGTGCTTCTAGAATGGTTTTTTCTTTTGTATCTGCTAAGGCTTCTCCGGATAATTTGATGACGATTCGTTTCATATTTCCTCCATTATATGAGAAAAAAACACTCTTAGTGAGTGTTTTTTACTTGAGACATGACTTCACTTGCGAAATCGGTAACTTTCTTTTCAATGCCTTCTCCAACTTTATATCGAGCGAATTGAGGGACTTTAGCTTTATGTTTATCTAGGAACACTTTGGTTGGTTCTTCATTTTCGGCAAACATGAAGGGTTGCATATCTAAGGAGGATTCCTTGAACATGGTGTTGACTTTGCCTTCAACAATCTTGATTAAGATCGCTTCAGGTTTGTTTGCATACTTAGGATCTTCTTTAACCAAAGCTTGTTGTTTAACCGTTTCTTCTTTAATTAGATTAGCGGGGACGTTAGCTAAACTTGGATATAAAGGATTACGGTCGGTAATATGCATCGCGAGTTGATCGGCAAATGCTTGTGTACCACCCTCTACAACAGCGAGCGAGGAGACCACACCATTCATATGAACATATTGTCCGAAGAATTGATTAGGTTGCTTTGACATTAATTTGAAACGTCTTAATGAAAGTTTTTCACCAATCTTAACGGTGGCTTCCGTAAATAGTTTTGCAGTTAAGGTATTCGCTTGTTCAACAGTCGTAGGTTTGTTTTTCAAAATGATGGCAGCCGTATCATTGAGAAGTTTACGAAAGGAGTCACCACGAGAAACGAAATCAGTTTCGCAGTTAACTTCAATCAACAATGCTTGTTGACCATTGATATAAACTAAAGATAAACCTTCTGCGGCAACGCGATCTGCTTTTTTTGCAGCTTTCAGTACGCCTTTTTCATGAAGCCATGCTTGCGCTTTGGTGACATCCATGTTGGACTCTAATAAAGCTTTTTTGCAGTCCATCATCCCTGCACCAGTACGTTCTCTTAATTCTTTAATTAACGCAATAATGTCGGCCATGATTATTCTTCCTTCGCTTCAATTTTTGGTTTGCGTGCGACTTTTGGTTTCTTATCAACAGCAGGAGCAGGAGCTGCGGCAACAGGTGCTGCAGGTGCTACAACCGGCGTTGGGGCTGGGGCTGTAGTTGGTTTGCTCACTGGAGCAGTCGTTGTAGGTTGAGATGAAGGTGTGTAGTTTGAAGTGTTACTACGATAATCTGGACGAGGTCCATAAGATCTTTCTTGTGGCTTTGTCGCTTCTTTTAAAGCAGCAATTTTTGCAATAAAGTCTTCGTCCTTCGTGTAAGCAACAACGGTAACGCCACCTTTGGCTTCCACAATTGCGTCAGCAATCGTTTGAACGATTAAGCGAACGGAGCCAATCGCATCGTCGTTTCCAGGAATTGGATAATCGACTAAATCTGGGTCACAGTTTGTATCGGTAATTCCAAAAACTGGGATATTTAATTTACGGGCCTCGGCAACAGCGTTGTGATCGATGGTTGGATCAACAACAAAAACTGCTTTCGGTAAACCACGAATTTCTTTAATACCTTCAAGGTTCTTTAAAAGCTTTTCTTTCATCTTACGTAAACCATTGGCTTCCTTCTTTGGTAAGAGGTCTAATGTGCCATTGGTTTCTTGTGCTTCTAAATCTTTTAAGTAACGAATCCGTCCTAAGATGGTGCGGAAATTGGTTAACGTTCCACCCAACCAGCGGGTATTGATATAGAAAGAGCCTGAACGTAAAGCTTCTTCTTTAATGACAACTTGAATTTGTTTTTTGGTACCAACAAATAAAACCGTACCTTTATTGGTGACGATTTCTTTTAATTTGTTATATGCTTCTTCAATCTTGGTAACAGTCTTTTTTAAGTCAACGATGTAAATCCCACGGTCTGAAGTATAGATAAACTTCGCCATTTTTGGATTCCACTTACGCATTTGGTGACCATATTGGACCCCAGCTGCAGCAAGCTTCTTCATCGAGATAATCGGTTCAGTAGAAGAACGGACGACATCAGCCATTGCGTCTTTGTTTTCGGTGCTCTTGACCGCAGGTAAAACGCCTTCCTTTTTTTGTTCACTCATGGGTGAAACCTCCTATTTGTTTTGCCTCCATCACTTCGGACAACCACCCTAACCGTAGTTAGACATGGTAGTTGAATTCATGATGTGTGTTGTCCCTAACTTTCGCTAGAGCAGGGTTATTTTAGCACAATTTAGGTGAATATCAAATAGAGATTACTTCTTTTTAAGGGCGCGAGGATGGGCTGCTCGATACTCTTTTTGTAACGCCTCTTTTGAAACATGGGTATAAATCTGTGTGGTATTAATGGTGGCGTGGCCTAATAACTCTTGAATGGTTCTTAAATCGGCACCATTATCGAGTAATTGGGTGGCAAAGGTATGTCTTAATTGGTGCGGATGAATATGCAAAGCAATTCCTGAGCGTTTTGCCAATTGTGAAAGGATGTACTCGAGTCCTCTCACCGTGAGTTTGGTTCCATGATGGTTTAAAAACACATGATTGGTTAACTGGCTTGCTTCCAAACCTTGAATCAACATCGGGCGAACATCTTTGAGGTAAAGCGATATACTTTGCTGACAAGGTTTGGTAATCGGCACCAGTCTTTGTTTATTACCTTTACCAAGAATTCTTAACATCCGTTGTGGCAAATTGACATCTTGAATTGTAAGGTTTACCACTTCACTCGCCCGTAAACCCGATCCATATAACAATTCGACTAAAGCTAAATCTCGCATCATCAATCGCGATGCTTCTTCTACAGGATGGTTTAACACTTGTTGAACTTGAGGTTCATCAATCGTAGTCGGTAAGGTTTTGGCAACTTTGGGTGTGCGAATCAAGGCAAAGGGATTAATGGTAATTAAACCTTGATCCACATAATATTGATAAAAATGTTTGAGGGTTGCTACTCTTCTTTTTAACGTTTTTGGGTTTAAATCTTGTTGCACTTGGTCTGCGAGAAATGACCGAGCATCTTTCAATTGGATTTGATCAAATAACCAAGATTGTTTCAACAAAAAACGAAAATACAATTCCAAATCATGTTGATAGGCCGTCACCGTTTGCAACGAAAATTTACGGGTGTGGGTTAAATATTCTAAAAAGTTTTGAATTGGTTGATTCACAACTTCATTATAAAGGATTAAGCTTTTTTAGTTTTTTTAGTTTTTGTAACTTTAGCTGTTTTGCTAAATTTTTTATTAGGACGTTCTTTGAGAATAATTTCAGTTCCATCTAAATTTTCTAAATGTCTGCAATCCGGATAGCCAGAGCAACCGACAAAGGGTCGACCACCACGTTTCGCAAATCGTTTCATTAATGGTTTGCCACATTTTGGACAATTTTTGCCGATGGGTTCTGCCGCCACTTTGGTTGATTTGAAAACCCCTTTTCCATTTTCTTCATCATCTTCTTTATCACTTGGATTTTCTTTTTCCCAAGGTAAAGGCACATCATTGGAAATAAAATCACAGGTTGGATATTGATCACAACCTAAAAACACACCAAATCTAGAACGACGAGGAATAATCGTACCTTGACGATTGTTTTCTTTACACTTTGGGCAACTACCATAGAAATGGAGGGCAGGGTCATCTTTCGCTAAATCACCAGCTTGATCATATTGCGCTTTGAAATGTTGATAAAAATCAGTTAACAAATCAATACGTTTGACTTCGCCATCTTTCACTTCATCCAATTTTAATTCCATTTCTGAAGTATAGGTTGGGTTCACCAAGTATTGGAAATAGGTCATCAAATATTTCATCGCTGCATGCGCTTCTGGATTTGGGTAAAGCGTATGACTCTTCACGCTGACATAGTGGTGATCTTTTAATCTTGAAATGGTGGCAGCATACGTGGATGGACGACCAATACCACGGTATTCCATTTCTTGAATCAGTTTTGCTTCTGAATAACGGGAAGGTCCTGATGTTGTATGAGGTTTTAATTCTTTAAACACAACTGGAAAACTTTGTCCTTTAAATAATTGAGGTAATTGGCTACCTTCATCTTCTTCCACGACAGGATACGCTTTGGTATAACCTTCAAAGGTCACCACAGAACCTTGAGCTTTAAACGTAAAATCTCCACCTTGGAAAGTGTAGGTTGTGACGTCATATTTTTTTGCGGTCATTAAGGAAGCAACCGCACGAGCATAAATCAAACGATAGAGTTTTAATTGATCGGGTTCAAGATAAGCTGCCATCATTTCAGGAGTTCTTGATATGGACGTTGGACGAATTGCTTCGTGTGCATCTTGGCTTTGTAAAATAGCAGTCTTTGATTTAGGTTTATCTGAAAGGTACTCTGGACCAAAGGTCTTGGTAATAAAATCAGACGCTTCTGAAACGAAAGCATCCGATAAACGATCTGAGTCGGTACGAATATAGGTCACTAACCCAACGGTTTCTTCACCAATCGAAACCCCTTCATATAAAGACTGAGCGACCGATTGTGTCTTTTGTGGAGAAAATCTTAGATCCTTATGGCTGCTTGCTTCTTGTTGTAACGTCGAGGTACGGAAGGCTGCCTTGGATTCTTTCTTCTTAGAGGTAATCACCACTTCTTTAAGGGTGACTTCTTTGGGTAATTTTTGAATATAACCTTTGGCAATTTCCTCTGTCGATAAAGGAATAATTTTCCGATAACCATTGGGATCCGTTTTATCATCGGTAATCTTTAAGGATTGAGTTTGATATGCCGTGAGTTCTAATGGTAATGATTGTTTAGGGGTGGTAAGTTCGGTTTCGATTGTAAAGTAAGTTTGAGGATTAAACGCGAGTACTTCTAGTTCTCTTTCAATAACGAAACGTAATGCCACCGATTGAACACGGCCACCTGCTGGAGCGTGAACTTTTTTGTTTAAGATCTTCGACAACATAAAACCAACAATCCGGTCCAAAATTCTTCTCGCTTCTTGAGATTGAACCATGTCCATATTAATTTTGCGCGGGTTTTGTAAGGCAGCTAAAATTTTTTCTTTGGTGATTTCAAAGAATTCAATACGTTCCGTTTTTTCAACATCCAGTTTTAATGTATCTGCTAAATGCCAGGCGATCGATTCACCTTCACGATCTGGATCGGTTGCAAGAATAACCTTATCTGCTTTTTTGACGGCAGCCTCTAATTCTTTCACGACTTTATCTTTATCTTGTTTTCTAGAAATACGATACGTAGGCTTGAATCCATTGTCGATATCGACGCCCAAACCGCCTTTACCACTGGTTGCTAAATCACGTATATGGCCCTTACTAGATGTAATCGTGTATTTATCTTTTTGATCTTTTAAATATTTGGCAAAGCTCTTTTCTTTGGTGGGTGATTCAACAATAATTAATATATTCATGGTTGCTCCTAAACATAGTTCATTATCTTATGAAAAGTAAAATTGTCAAATCAAAAAAAGTTTTTTCAACCCTTTTCTAAAGAAAATTTAGATAAACTTTTTCTCCGGTTCAGGGTTTTGGCGAATCGCTTTTTCTTTTTCTTGACTGCCAAGTAAATGTTCTAAGATATCTTGAGCAGATTCTACTAACACTGCCCCGTCTTTAATCAATTGATTCGTGGAATTATCCGTATTCGCCTGATGAGGAAGCACATACACATCTTTGCCAAGATAAAGGGCATATCCAACGGTGATGAGCGTTCCACTTCTTTTTTTAGCTTCTGCGACGAAAACACCGCGAGCAAGACCTGCAATCAGTCGATTACGCCAAGGGAAGTGATCTTTGTTGGGAGGGGTTAAATTGGGATATTCGCTCAACACCAAATGATTTTTTTTCATCGATTCATAGGTCTCAAGATGTTCTTTGGGATAACACACATCAATACCCGATCCCAAAATCGCAATCGTCTTTCCTTGCTGAGCGATGACGGTTTGATGTGCCTTGATATCAACACCATAAGCTAAACCCGAAACAACCATCATCCCTTCTTCTACCAACGATTTTGTGATGAGTTCTGTCATCTCTAATCCATAGGATGAAGGATGTCGGCTACCGATGACTGCAATGGTTTTTTCTAACATATAGATTAAATTTAAATCCCCATAATAAAACAAAACAAACGGAGGTTTATATATTTTCTTTAACGATTCTGGATAAGTTTCATCAATGATGGTGATAACGGAACTCTTGATCGATTGGATTTCGGTTTTAACCAAAGTTTCATCTACTAATTCTTTTTGTTTAATCGCTTGATAGATTGCATTCCAATCACCTGCATATTTGATCGCTAGATAAATAATAATCTCACGTCCTTTTAACATATCTTGTCCTCTATCTACCAATAGAGGAATAAAATGAATGTTAACTAAAGAATTGAGATTTTTGGATTCAGTAGCTTTTTAACTGGACCAAATGTAGGACGATGAATCCCTTGAATCGGTCCATACTTTTTTAATAATGATAAATGTAAGGGGGTAGGATAACCCTTATGCGCTGCAAAATGAAAATGTGGATATTGCTGATCTAATGAATCCATGATTTGATCACGAGTGACTTTGGCGAGAATACTACTCGCTGCAATCGTTTGCGATAACGCATCACCATGGATCAAAGGAAAAACTGGTACCTGTTGTTTCGGTAATGTCATCGCGTCGGATAGCACCACATCAAAACGTACCTTCAATTTTTCTAAACTTAACTGCATCCCTAACCGAGATGCCTCTAAAATATTGATTTTGGTAATGGTATCAACATCGATGATGGTAATGGCATAACTTAAAGCTTTTGTTTGAATAAGTGAAAATAAAGTATTGCGGATTGCTGCTTGTAATTGTTTAGAATCATCAATACGTGGATCATAAAAATCTTTAGGTAGGATGACGGCAGCAGCCACAACAGGACCTGCAATCGGACCTCGACCTGCTTCATCACATCCGGCAATGACTTTAAATCCTTGTTGATAATACGTTAAATCAATATTAGCTCTCATGTCGATAAAATCGGTAATGAAATCGGGCCGAGTTCACCATCTTGGAATGACTTAATAAAGGATTCAAAAACGCGAGTTAAATCAACTTCCGATTGTTTTTTCCAACCACGTTTCATCCCCCATTGCTCAAAGAAAGTTTGGCGATTAAAAGTCTCGCCACCAAAAAGGGTTTGGAGTTGCTTAAGGTATTGTTTTTCCATCCAATCATATAAATGATGGGCGAGTAGTTCTTGAGGAAGTTGCTTTAAAGGCATGGATCCAATTAATGCTAATTGAAAGGAAACATCCTTCATCTCAAATTTAGGTGGCAGAATGCCTGGGGTATCTAACAACATAAACCATGCATCTAATTTAATCCATTGTTGACCGCGCGTGGAACCGGGTCTATTTTCAGTTGCAACCCGATGTTGCTTGGCAAGTAAATTGATGAGACTCGATTTACCAACGTTTGGAACACCAAGAATCATCGATTTTAAAGGTTGTCTTTTGAATCCTTTTTTTTCTTGTTTTAACCAAAGAGGTTCACCGATTGCCATCATCGCTTTTAAAATTTGAGATCTTGAAGTTGCATTTTTACCTTCACTTAACACAAAGGTATGGTTCTGGTCGGATAATCGTTTCATCACCATCTTCGTTATGTTGGCATCAGCAAGATCGGTTTTAGTAATGACAAAAACCTTTGGCTTGTTGGTTTCAAAGGGTAGATGCATACAGGCTTGAATCGCTCGAGCATCGACGGCAACGATGACAATATCAATCCAAGATAATTTTTCATGAATGGCTTGAATCGCCTTGTTCATGTGGCCAGGGTACCAATGCGTTTGTTTTTGGTTCATGCATAAACCCTCGGCCAAAAATATTGGCGCGTTCCACATGTGTCTGGATCATCATTTGCAGACGAACTCGTTTGCCCTTGGCAAATCCCTTCAATCGCAAATAATTTACCAATCAATTGATCTTTTTCAATTGGACCAAAGACGCGTGAATCTGTTGAAAAACCACGATTATCTCCCATCACAAAATAACTATTATCATCAAGTGTTAAGGGAATGCAACCAATTGCATTCATATTCGTACAGGTACGTTCTTGATAACCCATTTCAGGTAAAAAATCTTGATCCACAAGCAGACCGTTCACCAGTAAACTTCCATCTTGTTGTAAGGCAATCGTTTCACCTGGTAGACCAATTAAACGTTTGATTAAATATCGATCAATCGTAGGATTTTGTTTGACGATCACAATATCAAATCGTTCCAATCCATCCATCGTTTGTGGGTTTTGATCCATCACACCAAACTCTTGATTCACTAACGTGGGTTCCATCGAACTGCCTACAATTTTGATCGGGGTAAAATAAAAATTATGAAAGATGACCAAGCCACCCATTAAAATCAAAACGATAAAAAGTAATTGAGACAAGATGGAGATGACTTTTTTAAGCCAGGTAGGAAGATATTTCATCCTTACTATTATAATCACTTCCATTGCCGACAACAAAAAAGATTCCCGAAGGAATCTATCTTGTCACAATGAATGAATCTATTGATTCTATTCTAGAACTTCTTTAATTCTAGCGGCTTTACCAGAAAGTTTAGAAAGATAGGTAAGTTTATTACGACGAACTTTACCTTTCTTTAAAATTTCAACACTGGCAACGGTTGGGGCATGGACTGGGAAGATACGGTGAACACCGATACCACCTGACACCTTGCGAACCTTAAAGCTTTCATTGATGCCACTACCCTTGCGAGCGATGACAATACCTTCAAAAGCTTGTAAACGTTCTTTACCACTTTCAATGATGCGCACCATCACTCTGACAGTGTCACCTGATTTGAAATTAGGAACATCCTTCTTGAGCTGTTCGGCATTAATGAGATCGACGAGTTTTTGATTCATGATCTATTGCCTCCTTCATAATGTTTGTCAAAGTGTTCTTGTGGATTGTGACCATAGCGGACCACTTCTAGCGCTTAGCGCCTTAACATATTATCAAATCTTCCATTAAGTTGCAACGATTCTTCTTTAGTGGTGTAAAGTAAATTAACTTGACAGCAAAAACCATTTGGTTTACATTATAAGCGTCATGAAAAGGAGAACTTTATGGCTGTTAAAATTCGCTTAGCTCGTACCGGACGTCACGCTGATCCCTCCTACCGTATTGTTGCCGCAGACTCACGTTATTCACGTGATGGTCGATATGTGGAACAAATTGGTTTTTATAATCCACAAAAACCTGCAACGGAAGCAACCATTGATGAAGTCATCGCTTTAAAATGGTTAGGTTTAGGTGCTCAAGTTTCAGACACCGTTAGAACGTTATTCAAACACAAAGGTATTATTGCTAAATTTACGGCGACCAAAAAAGGTAAATAAGTATGGATTACGTAGCGATCATTCACGCATTTGTTGATGATTTCGTCGAAAACAAAGACGCGATTTTAATCCGTGAATTAAAGAATGATAATCCCTATGATTTAACCTTATTAGTGGTTGCAGAAGGTGAAGATACTTCTAGACTCATTGGTCGAAAAGGCATCATTGCAAACGCTTTAAGAGAAGTACTCTCGATTGCCGGTAAAATTGATAATCGACGCGTGCATCTTAAATTCGAAACATTTGAAAAGACCACAACCGAGGAATAATCTTCCTCGGTTTTTTTCTATGGAAACCCCATTATTAACCATTGGTAGAATTATCAACACAAGAGGTTTACAAGGTGAATTAAAAATCGCCTCGTTGACGGATTTTCCTTTGTTACGATATCGCAAGGGTAAAACGGTTTTTTTAGAAAAAGACGGGCAATATATGCCCCTTGTTGTCAAAGAGGCACATCATCAACCTGGTTTGGATTTTGTCCAATTTCAAGGATTTACCGATATTAATCTTGTGAAGGGTTGGATGAATCTTTATCTTTATGCACCCAAAGAAGATGTACGTTTAAAGGATGGCAATTATTTTTATGAAGATCTCGTGGGTAGCCAAGTGATGAATGAAGCAAATCAACAACCTTTTGGCGTAGTTCTCGCCGTGGAAAGAATTGCCAATCGAGTTAATTTACGGATTAAAAAAATAGATGGGTCTTCCATTTTCATTCCTTTTCTTGATGTCTTTATTCGTCATGTCGACATTGAGAAAAAAACAATCCTCTTGCGCCTGATTGAGGGCATGTAATGAAATTTCATGTCTTAACCTTATTTCCAGAGATGTTCCAAGGGATGTTACAAACCTCGATTATTAAACGTGCGTTAGGTGAACAAAAAGCATCCATTCAATTGATTCAGTTTCGTGACTTCACTACGGATCCTTATCGTCGCGTCGATACACCTCCGATTGGTGGAGGCGCTGGACTTGTCCTCAAATATCAACCCATCGCCGATGCTTTAAAATCCATTCCCAAACCAGGAAGAAAAATATTATTGACTCCTCGAGGTAAAACATTTACCCAAGCAGATGCAACTCGATTGAAACAATATGAATCGTTAACATTCATTTGCGGTCACTATGAAGGCTTTGATGAACGACTTTATGCCCAAGTTGATGAATCCATTTCCTTAGGTGACTTTGTAATGACCGGTGGAGAAATTGCTGCCATGGCCATCTTGGATGCCGTGATTCGTTTACTACCAGGCGTGATTGAAGCGGATTCCTTAAATGAAGAATCCTTTACCCATGGTTTACTTGAGTATCCTCAATATACAGAACCAAGAGTCTTAGGAGAACACCATGTTCCTGAAATCTTATATTCAGGTCATCATGACGCGATTCGAAAATGGCGATTAAAAGAATCCTTACGATTGACCAAACTTCATCGTCCCGACCTTTTTCAACAATTGATCTTGACCAAAGAAATGAAAAGTTTAATCAAAGAACTTGAAGAACATACGATTGGTGATTGGGAAAAAGAAGCAATTGAAAAAGGAAGGAAGTTTACGAAACGATGAATATCATGGACTTATTACGATATCTTTTGTTGGCCATCATTCAAGGCATCAGTGAAGTCTTACCGATTTCCAGTTCGGGTCACTTAGCCTTATTTCAATCTTTACTGAATACGAATGCCGGAAATGAAGCCATCTTTGCATTACTCCTCCATGTCGGTTCTTTATTTGCGTTTCTTATCTTCTTCTTTCCAGTGATTTGGAGACTTACAATCCATATGTTTCAATTCATCAGTGGTAAACGAAGTGATGCGATTCAAGATGATATGATGCTGATTCTCTATTTAGTCTTGGCAACGATACCAGCGGCCCTTGCAGGTTATTTTATTAAAGATGTGATTGATCAATTATTCCAATCCTTATGGATTGTGAGTGTTGGATTTTATTTCACTGCCTCTTTAATCTTTATCATTCCTCGCTTTGCCAAATTAAGTTATGGTCAATACACATGGAAAAATACCTTGATGAGTGGTCTATTCCAAGTGCTAGGCATTCTCCCAGGAGTCTCTCGAAGTGGTTCTACGTTATTAGGAAGTTTATTGGGTGGCTTAACCCTTGCGAAGGCTAAAGAATTTGCCTTTTTACTTTTTATTCCCATCACCTTGGGAAGCTTTATCGTCTCCTTTGATCGGATTGAAACCTTTGATCAAAGTATATTAACGTACTCTTTGATTGCCACCGTTGTATCGGGTGTCGTCACCTTCATCACCTTAAAAATGGTCTTTCAATATTTAAATTTAAAACATTTTAAATGGTTTGGTTATTATCTTGTTTTCATTGGAACCATCACCTTCGTGATTGCCGCATTATCACTTTAAGAATGGTTGAATTTTTTTCTTTAACGTAGGAGATGTATTTTCGTCTTCCGTGATGGTGTTGAGCGTTTCTTTTAATGCTTTTAATTTCAATACTTTTTCAAAATGATAGAGACTCGTTTTGGCTTTTTGTAAGGTGTCATTGACGGCCGCTCTTGATATGCCTTGTTGATCCGCGATTTCTTTTAACGATAAATTAAACCGATAATAATCCGACATCAAGGATTGTTGATGGGTGGTTAACAGTTTGCCATACGTATCTAGTAAAGCATTCACTTCACTAAACGTCGCTAAGGTATTGTTTTTAGGCATAATTAAATAAATAACGCATCAGCAATAAGACGACAAAAATAAACGCAAAGTTCTTATGGAATTGGATATTTTTTAAGACTGGTTTTTGACTATTCATGTAAGCAAAAACAAAGGCAACGATAAACGATACGACCAAATCGACGATTGGTAATGAGACACCAAAAGCAACAAGCACACTACTGACCAATGCATCAATGGCAATAAAGATAATTAAACTGACAAAAAATCCCATACCTTATTTTACTACTTTCTTTTCAAGAGCTTGCTTAGCGGCTGCTTGTTCTGCTTTCTTTTTACTAGGACCGGTTCCCGTTCCTAAAATAATGCCATTAAAACTGACTTGAAAGGTAAAGCTTTTATCGTGAGCAGGTCCAGACTCATCCACTTTTTCATACGTGACTGCTTCACGGAATTCCGCTTGCATTTCTTCTTGTAAACGAGTTTTATAGTCGGTTAAATCATCCATACTGACATCCTCAATTAATGGGCGGAAAAAAGAACTAACAAATGCATAAGCTTTTTCAAATCCTAAATCTAAATAAATCGCACCGACAAAGGCTTCAAAAATATCTTCAAGAATCTTGTCACTTTGTTCAACCATTTCACGTTTAATGGAAGGTCCAATGGTGACAAAATCAGAAACTTTTAATGTTCGAGCAATGATCACAAGACTATTGGTTTGAACAAACTTTGCCCGGGTTTTACTTAATTCCCCTTGTGACCATTCTGGGTGTAATTGAAAAACGAGATCGGCGACGACCATCGAAATAAAGGCATCACCCATAAACTCTAATCGTTCATAGTCTTTACCGATACTTTTGCCCGTCGCATTGACAGAAGTATGGGTAAAGGCTAATTGATAAAGAGATAGGTTACGTGGTTGGAGTCGAAGTTGATCCAGTAGTTGTTGAACCGGTCGCATTGGCAAATCCTTTCTTCATCGTCTCGACGATATTGGCTTCTGCTAATTTCTTTCCCACTTCCATTGCATATGAAAAAGCAAGGCGATCACTACTACCATGGGCTTTGACGATCACGCCATTAAGACCAAGTAACATACTTCCACCGGTGGTCCGATAATCCCAACGATGTTGCATGAGTTTGACACCTTTTTTAGCAAACAGATAACCAAGCATCGAGAAGATATTTCGTTTAAATATTTTTTTAATTTCGTTCGACATCAATTTAAAAACACCTTCTGTGGTCTTTAAATACACATTCCCAGTGAAACCATCGGTGACGATGACATCGGCAATGCCACTTAAGGATTCACGTCCTTCAATATTGCCTTGGAGACCAGGAAAGTTCATCCCCTTTAACATTTCTAATGCCTTTTTACTTTCAGGTGATCCTTTTTTATCTTCGGTGCCATTGGCTAGCACATACACGCGGGGTACTTTGTTGCCATAGACGGCTTGATTAAATAAGCGACCCATTTCGGCAAATTGCACTAAGTGTTCAGCGCTATTTTCATTACTCGCACCAATATCTAAAACGTTGGTAATTTTACCAATCGCATTTGGCATGGGGACAATCAACGCCGCTCTTTCAACACCTGTAATAAGTTTAAGTTTTAAAGTTGCAGCAGATAAGTAAGCACCCGTGCCTCCACAAGAAATCATCGCATCAGCTTTGAGGGTTTCATATAAATCGATCGCCTTCATCATCGA
>JACCDO010641952.1_pt1 | contig 22878 bp, 18 predicted proteins | sample 7446101 | NCBI WGS metagenome assembly JACCDO01 (sample SAMN15323440, study PRJNA562643) | freshwater metagenome | isolation source: river surface water | place: USA:Blue River Watershed | collected 2017-08-16
ATTAAGACATCAACGCAATTAGAATTAGTAGTTACTATATTAAATAAAAATTGATTCGTGGATTGAGAAAATTTATAAATTTTCTCAATACAACGGATTAACTTTCTAATATCTTAGACTTTGTCTAAGATATTAGAAAAATTGAAATAATATATGCCTAATATTATGAATATTATATTATGTCAGCTATTGATATCCCTAATGAGACCATTAATTATAACTATATTAATATGTTATTAGATGAATATTATTCATCGAATGATATTGAATCGACTAAAACCTTCCTTGCATCTAATAATATTCACTATTTGTTTCATTATGATGAAACTTATTATTCAAAGCACTATGAAACACGTAATATTATGAGAAAAATAGCACTTTTTAATAATATTGATATTATCGATATTATTATGCATCATGCTAATAATTATATTGATAATTATAAACAACAAGACGCAGGATGTTATATTGCAGCTATATTATATAAAAATAATTTTGATGCAACAGCGGAAGAAATTATTAATAAATATTATTTAGATAAGGGAGAAATTATTCTTAATATGTATATAAATAAATGTGATTTTGATAAAATTAAATATATGATTTCAAATAATCCCGAATCTATTCAAGCTTCTAATCGACGAACATGGCTTCTCGCATATAGTGCTCGGTATGATGCTATTCATATGATTAAATTTCTTCAACAATATTATGAATATAATAGTGATGATATTTTTAATATTCTATTTAATTTTAGTAAATCGATTATTGGTTCAAAAGAGTTATATATTTATATTTTTAATAATTATATTGATATTATTAAAAATGAAACTCTATCAATCAAAAATCTAATTACAGAAATTTCTTTTGCAGAAAATTATGAACTCATTTATTTCATTCTGAGTAAAATTCAATTTGATGAAATAGATATGATTCATATTTTATCAGAATTATTTAGTTATCCCCCATTTTTTGATAAAATTATTGAAAATATTACTAATATTATGTTAAATGTATGGAATATGAGTAGTATTGAATTAAAGCAACTTTATTCTCAAATTGATAATCAAAAAGTGTCTCAATATATTCACTCATATCTATAGAAAATAAAAAGTTTTTTAGTCAATAAAAAATTTCATCTTTAGATTGTTCTTGACATCAAGCATTTTTTGTTTATGTAATGTATCAATATTATTAATTATTTTATTTAGTTTATCTTCTAATATTATTTTAGTTTCTTCATCAAAAATTAATAATCCTAATTTAATCTTTTTCTTAATAATTTTTATTGTCTGTAGTATATCAAATCTTAATTTATAAAAAGCTATATCAATTGTTTTAATATAATAATTTATATTATCATTATAATAATTAATAATATTTTGATATATAATAGATTGATTTTTTTTTGAAATTGTTATTATAATACCATGTAATGATAATATTATTTCTAAAAAAATTTTCTTAAAATCTAAATTTTTTAAATATATTGTATCTAAAATAATATTATCAGAAACTAATATATTATCACCCATTATAATATTAATTTTATAATCTTCATCTAACTCTGGAATAATAAAAGTTATATTATTTTTATTAGGTATTATTGTATTTTTTTCAAATAATATATTTGTTAGATTATCTCCTATATCTAAACCTAAATTATATTTTAATAATTTTGATGATATTATCTCCATTAATTATTATTAATAAAAAATATTTGAAATTATAACTAATTAAAAATAAATGAATATTATTAATAATGGACAAAGAAATATTTAAACATGAAACTGAATCAAATATTATTTATAATTATAGAAAAAATTTTATTGAAAAATATTCAAAAGATAATAATGATGATATTAATACTATTATTAAATATTCAAAAATATTAGCTAATATTAAATTTAAAGGTTGTAGTTATGATGATTCTATTTATATAAAATTAAAAGAATATATTAATTGTACATAACACATTATCCAATTGATTTATTTAATATTAATCCAACTTTTTTTAATATTTTATCTTTCATCCATGGAGCTATTCCAATTAATAATGATGATATATCATGTCCCCAATAAGCACATGTTGCACCATGCCAATTACCTAATAATCTTACTATATTTTTTGAAAATGTTCTAGCATCAATTGCAAATGGTATATCTTTTAAATATTTTGTATTTTCAGTAATAACTGCACCTGGCATTATATTTAACATATCTATATTATATTTTTTATATTCTTTTATTAAACTATTTGCATGATAAAATCCAAATGCATTAGTAGCTTCATATACAGATAAATATGGAACACTAATTTCACCAGTTTGATAATATTGACTAAATAAAAATGTAGGATGAATACATTGAGCTGTATTAAATATTATACCACATTTATATTTTGGTTTATTTTTTAATCTTTCTATCATATATTTTAATGCTAAATTTGTTAATTTAATTTGTGGATATGTACCTGTTATTAAAGAACCTCTTAATTTATCATCATCTTGTAAATGAGATGGCTTACTAGCACTTCTACTACCTACATTATTTATTAATAAACTTATATCATGATTTTTAAATACTTCTTCAATTTCATTAAACCATGTATTTGAAGAATCTAAACTTTGACTAAAATCTTTTATTATAACAATTACATTAACTTTATATTTATTTTTTATAATATCTGCTACATTATTTATTCTAATACTTCCAATTAAAATTAAATTAAATTTTCTTTTAGCAAATTCATATGCTAATAATTGTCCTTGTCCTCTACTGGCCCCTGTTATTACTACATATGAATCTTTTCCATATCTTTCTATTAGATTACAACAAGGAACATAATATTTATATGCAATTTGACCAATAAATACAATTATTGGACCAATAATAAATATTATTATAATTAATAAAAGTATTTTTTCTAAATTAGTGTTAACGATCATTATAAAAGTTGATATTAAAACCTTTTAATATAAACATTTAACATCATAATATATTAATGCCTAAAATATGTTTTTTATATACTGATACAAATGGTTTACATAAAACTAATGATTATGTTTCAACTAAAAATTTATATAAATTTGCACGATTAATTGCAATTCATTATATGATTGGTGAATATAATGGAAGTTATAAAAATCTTATGAATAAAGATTTAATTCTCAAACCTAAAACTATTTATTTTGATAAAGTAGCTCAGAGTTTTCATAAAATTAGTATGGAAGATGCTGAAAATAAAGGTATTATTAATAAAGATGCTATTACTGAATTAAAGAATGATTTAAATGATGTTAAAATTATTATTGGTTATAGTTTACCTTTTCATATTAAAGCTATTCAAAGTGAATGTTTTAGAACAGCTATTGAAATCAATTTTGGTAAATATATTTTAATTGATATGAGTAGTTTTGGACATAGTTATGATTATCCTAAATTTATTGATATGTTAATTAAATATAATATTAATAAAAAATTATCACAAATTGAACAATATCGTGATTTATTTTTCATTTTATATAATAATTATGTTAAAACAATTAAAAATTCTAATAAAGAAATTTCAGATGATTGTGATTTCATTGATTAATAATAAATTCCCCTTTTTTATTTAATTCAAAATTATCTGAAGAAATAAATTGATGATTAATTGCATTATTCACAATAATATGCATATTATAATTAAACTCATCTCTTGATGAATAAGCAAAACGGGATATTTTTAAATATTCAATTTGTTCTTTTGAAAAATTAATAATTTTTTTTAAAATATTAACATCATTATAATTATAATGTAATACTTCAAATATTTTATTAATATATTCACTTTTAAGTAAAGATAAACTATAAGCATTAAAATGGTCAATTTTATATGTTCTTAGTTGATAATAAATTTTTTTTCTATTTTTACTAAAATCATATGTATTCATTATTAATTCATATGATTTTAATGAATCATTTATAATTGAATTTATATTAAGTATATCAATATAATAATAATCAACTAAATTTGATAATAATAACTTTATTACATTTATATCTATATTATTAATATATAACATTGATGACCATAAATAATTATATTTAATTATTTCAAATCTTTTATTAGTAATTTCTTCTTCTGTTTTAGTGTTTTGAAAACAAGGAATACTTGTTAATATTTCAAATGCATCATCTTGATTAAATAATTGTGAAAGATTTATTAATAAATCAATACATTTTGGTGGATAATTATTAAATTGTAAGATATATTCTTGTTTAATTTTCATTTAATAATTATTAAAATAATTATTAAAATATTAAATCAATTTTTATGGCGATTCAAAATTTTTAAGAAATTTTGAATTGTTCCATAAACACGATTTGGTTAAGAAAGAAAAATATTATTTTTCTTTCTCCAAATCAATTTTTATTAAAACCATTGATTCTTACGCCAAATCAATTTTTTCCATATACTTCATTAGATTGTTGAGAAACTCTAATAAATGTAGTTCTTTTAGATAATTCTTTTAAACTAGATGCTCCAACGTATGTGCATGTAGAACGTATTCCACCTAGAATATCATTCATAGTTTCAATAACAGGACCACGATATTGAATTAAAACTTTTTTACCTTCTGCTGCTCTATATGTAGCCTTTTCTCCATAATGTTTTTCCATAGCAGTAGTACTACTCATTCCATAAAATTCCACAAAAGTTTTTCCATCCTTTTCTATAACATTACCACCTGATTCATCATGACCTGCCATCATTCCGCCAAGCATAACAAAATCAGCTCCACCTGCGAATGCTTTACTTATATCACCTGAATTTACACATCCACCATCGCTAATAAGATGTCCTTTTAATCCATGAGCTGCATCTGAACATTCTATTACTGTGCTTAATTGTGGGCATCCTACACCTGTTTTTATACGAGTGGTGCAAACAGAACCACCGCCAATGCCAGATTTTATTACGTCGGCACCACTTAAAATTAATTCTTCAGTCATATCACCAGTCACAACATTGCCTGCAATAATAATATGATGAGGATATTTAAATCTTAATTGCTTTACTTTACTAACAAATTTTTCAGTATATCCATTAGCAACATCTAAACAAATCCAATGTAATCTTTCATCTAATGAAAGAATTTTATCAAGCTTTTCAAAATCACCATCAGCTATACCTGATGAAATAACTATATGATTAAATTGGTCAGCATTCAAAGTTTGAAGAAATTCTGTCCATTCATTAATAGAATAAAATTTATGAATACATGTTAAGATTTTTAATTTACTCATAACCTGAGCCATAGCAAAAGTTCCAGTTGTATCCATATTACTAATCATAATTGGAATTCCTGTCCAATGTCTATTACTATTTCTAAAATGATAGGTTCTTTCTAGATTTACTTGAGAACGTGAATCTAATATTGAACGCTTAGGTAAAATAAGAACATCTTTAAAATCTAATTTTACTTCATTTATAATCCGCATTAATAATTAAAAAGAACATATTTTTATATATTAATGTTAACATTAACTGAATTTAATTCTATTTTAAAAGACAAGATACCAAATATAAATTATCATATTAAAGGAGAAGTATCAAGACCAAAATTATATGATTCAGGTTTATATTTTACATTGAAAGATGATAATATTATGATGAATTGTAAAATATGGAAATCAAAATTATCAGATGATATTAAAAATATTCAAAATGGTGATAATATTGAAGTTAAAGCACAAATAGATTTATATAAAGGCGCTTTAAGTTTAACTATTAATTGGGCAAAAAAATTAAATAATATTGGTGATTTACATTCTAATTTTGAATTATTAAAAGAAGAATTCAAAAATAAAGGATATTATAATAAAAAAATTAAACTACCTGATTCTATTAATAAAATAGCATTATTAACAAGTATGAAGGGAGCAGCTATACATGATTTTGAATATGCAATTAATAATAGTAAATCATTAATAGAAATAATTAAAATAGATGTTCAAGTTCAGGGTATAGATTGTCCTAAACAAATTATAGAATGTTTGAATAATTATGATTTTTCTAATGTAGATTTGATTGTAATAACTCGAGGTGGTGGTAGTATGGAAGATTTGTGGGGATTTAATGATAAACATTTAATAGAAACAATTTATAAAAGAAATAAACCAATATTAGCAGCTATTGGACATATGATAGATACTACATTAATTGATTATGTTGCTGATATTAGTTGTCCTACACCATCACTTGCTGCACAATATATTATTGATTATAATAAAAAATTTATTGAAGAAATTAATAATCATAAACAATCTTTATATAATAAACTTATTAATAATATAAATAAAGATTTATCAATATTAGAAAAATTAAGTGTTAAAAAGAATGAAATAAAATCTTCAATTGAATCTAAAATTTATAAATATAAAAATAATATTAATTATGAAATTAAAAATAATCTATTGAAATTAGAACAAATATATAATAAATACAATACTAATAATATAATTATTAATGATAATATAAATTATGAAGAATTTAAACAAATAATTGATAATAAACAACCATTTACTTTAGTTTGGAATTCTACAATTATTAATATTACTAATTATAATTAATTATGATTCTGATACTTTATAAAGTGGTGGATAAATGACTGTTTTAAGTTGATTTAATCTTGTAATTATAGTTGAATTTTGACACATAGTTCCAATAGATGAAACTAATAATATACCTCCAATAAATAATTGTGTTATGTGAGGTTCAAAATTAACTTTGTTAATTTTGAAACTTCGCTAACAGTTTTGGGTTTTGCAATTCAAATTTATAAATTTGAATTGCACATTACCCAATTGTATATTAACAATTTTATGGTATAAATAATTTAATTCATCTGTTAAATATTCTATATCTGATTCATTATAACATATGGGTTATGTGGAGTTCAAAATTAATAATTTTGAACTTCACATCCATAGATGTTAGCGAAGATTCAAAATCAACTTTGTTGATTTTGAATCTCACATAACACATATACTCATTATATTATAAAAGAAAAAAATCTTTATAATATAATGGATAAAATACTTGAATTATCAGAAAGAATAGATAACATTAAAAATATAAATGAAAAAATTAAATTAATAAAAGATTTAAATGAAATGATTGAAATTGAAAAAAAGAATTTAAATTTTTTATTAAATAATGATATTAAGAATTTAAAAATTAAGATTATGACTAAACATAAAAAAATGACAATTGATGATTTAGAAGAAGAATTTGAAAATACAAATATTAATATTAATGAAAAAGTATCATTATATTTGGCAATTGATAGATATTATAAAGATATTGAAGAAGAATTATTTGATTAATAATATAATATAATTATAATGGCTACTTTTTGTATAGTTGGAGCGGGAGGTTTTGGATTAATGACTGCATTACATTTAAGAGAAACATATAAAGATGCAAATATTATGATTTTTGATATAAATAAATCATTATCATCTACTATTAATGGGGGAAATGGAATGTTAAATTATACTATGGATATACCTATTAAAGATATTATTAATGAATTTAATATAGATTTATTAAATTTACCAGATAAATTTGAATTTTATATGATTCATTTTATTAATTATATTTTTAATAATAATGAAAATAGACAAATTATAACAAAAATTTCATCAAATACTACTAATAATGAATGTAATAAATCAGATTATTATCCAAATAATTATTGGGATATATTAATGAAAAAAATAATAGATAACAATATTAATATTATTAATAGAACTGAAATTATAGATTATAAATATAACAATAATAAAATTATTATTATAGATAATAATAATAAAGAATATGAATGTGATAAATTAATATTATGTACTGCTGGTAAATTAAATTTAATTAAACAAAAAAAATATCATAAATATATAGAAATATTTTCTGGTTATAGTTCTATTATTGAAGTTAAAAATGTTCCAAAATGTTTTTATTATAAAAATAGTATATTTATAACACCATATAGTAATAATGAAATTAAAATTACATTTAAATTAAAAGCAGCTTCATCTAATGGAAATTATTTTATTAAACCTAATCATATAGAGTATAACGAATTATATAAATATATACAAAATAATGTTGAAATAAAAAAATTAGGATTAATTGAAATTAAAAATATATGGAGAGGTTCTAGAGCAATGTCATATGATATTTTACCTTTCATAGAAGAAGTTGATAAAAATGTTTTTTGGTTATCAGGTGGTAGTTATATGGGTACACACATGGCAAATAATTTTGGTAAATGGATGGTTGAATTTATTAATAATAAACCATTTACTAATTTACCTTCTTATAATAAGAAATTATTTAATCCTAAATTAGAAAGACTCAAAATAATAAAAAGAACATATTATATAAGATTTTATATTATTATAATATTTATAACTATTGGATTAATTATTTATAAAAATAAAAATTGATTTCGTTGAACGCCCTAAACTAAATCTAATCAAAGATTAGATTTAGTTTAGATTGGCGTTAACGCTTATCAAAGGTTATTTCTTATATAAAAATTGATTTTTTTTAACTATTATTACAATTTAATAATATATATGGATATCAATAAAGGACGTATATTATTTTTAGCAGGAATAGGTATGTGTTTTGAAAATATTAAATACGCGAGATATATAGGAATAATAATGATGATTTTAGGAATAATGATTATTTTTTATAATAAACAACTTATTATAAAAAATAAAGACAAAATAATTAATGAAATTATACAAAATTATAATAATAAAATAATTAAATTTTTTGAAGATAATAAATATATTTTAATAAAGAAAAAAGAAATATCTATAATTAAAATATTTGAAAAAAAATATAATATTAATAATATTATTAATAATATTATTAATATTAATAATATTAATATTATTATTAATGATAATCAATATAATTATGATAATATAACATTATTTTTAGAGATATATAGATTTATAATAAATCTAAAAAATATAATAGAAATGGATTTAATTAATGATAATTTAATTATAAGATACTATGAATATTATAATAATATTATTGTATATATTTCTAATTTAGATAATAAAATAGAAATATCAACTGCATTATCTTATTTAATCGATGATATTAATAATAATATTAAACATCTTGATATTCTATTTAATTGTAGTGAAAAAAATATTAATTCTATTAATAAAAAACTTGATAATATAATTAATGATAATACTATAGAAAAGTTTGATAGATTTATGGAATTGCACAAATAAAAATTGATTGAAGTATTGAAAAATCAAAGATTTTTCAATTCTTTTCAATCAAAGGTTATTAATATCCTTAATAAAAATTGATAGGGCGTAAGATATTTTAACAAAGTTAAAATATCTGACTCTCCCTATTAACTTTCTAATAATGAAGATTTTATCTTCATTATTAGAAAAATTGATTTAAATTTGAATTAATAATAATAACTATATATTAATGACTTCTCAAATGATTGATGATAATTTTAATGATATGCTAGATGATGTTTATTCTGAATTGGATTTATTAACATCAGCTAATATAAAACTTATTATTCCTGACCCAATTATTAAACAAAATACAACAAATACTTGTTGGGAAAATGTTAAGAAATTTTTACAGGTGATAAATCGTCCTCCAGAACATTTTATTGATTTTTTAAACAAAGAATTAAAAACAGGTGATTGGATTTCATCATCTAAATCAGATGGTATTCTTATGATTGGTAAATTTAAACCTATTCAAATTAAACATGTTATTTCAGAATATGTTAAACAATATGTTATTTGTAATATATGTAAATCAACGGATACAATTATTGATAAAAATAAAGACTTGCGGATTTATTATTTAAAATGCAATAAATGCAAATCACAATATACTATATAATTATTTTAATAAAATTTGATATTTTAATATTATATAAAGATTTCTATAATATATCAATAAGTAAATGTCATTTAAATCAAAATTTTATGGACCTGATGTTAAAAATATTAAAGAAATTAGTTTTTGTATTTATACAAATGATATGATTAAAAAATATTCAGCTGTTAAAAGCGACCCATTTGGTATTAATGTTCCAGATTCTTATGATAATTATGAACCAAAGAAGGGTGGTTTAGTAGATTTAAGATTAGGAACATGTGATATTTATATTAAATGTACAACATGTGGACAAAATTCAAACGATTGTGAAGGTCATTTCGGTCATACAGAATTAGCAGAATATTTATTTCATTATGGATTTTTAAATCATTTAATTACTATTTTAAAATGTATTTGTTTGAAATGTTCTAATATTTTGATTGAAAGAACTGAAGAAAATTTAAAACGTTTTCATAATAAATCTGGTAAATATCGTTATAAAGAAATTAAGGATATGATAAAAAATATAAATTTTTGTAATGTATGTGGGACACCTGTTCCAAAAATTAAAAAAGATATTAAAGAAGCAAGTATTAGTATTAGAATTGTATTAGAAAAAGAAGTAAGTGCATCATCAGTTGATGAAACAACTGGATTGGCAACAGAAGGAACTAAAATTATTAGAGATTATTTAACTCCTAGACAATGTTATAATATTTTAAGAAATGTAAGCGACATGGATGCACATTTAATGGGTTTTAATGTAGAAATTCAGCGCCCTGAAGATTTAATTATGACACGTTTTCCTATTCCACCTGTTATCATTCGTCCAACTGCTAAGATAGATTTTATGGCTTCATCAACTCATGAAGATTCATTAACTTTAAAAATTGCAGATATTATTAATTATAATATTCGTGTTAGAAATGAAATGAATAAGGATTCACCATCATTACAAGATTCATTAGCATTTCTTCAATATCATGTAGCAACATTTTTTGATAACGATTCTACTGCATTACCTAAATCAGAATTTAAAACAGGTGGACGTCCTACAAATAGTATTAGTGATCGTATTAAAAGTAAAGAAGGTCGTATGCGTTTAAATATTATGGGTAAACGTGTTGATTTCTCAGCACGTTCAGTTATTACAAGTGATCCTTATATTGATATTGACATGGTAGGTGTACCACTTAGAGTAGCAAAAGATTTAACAATTCCTGAAGAAGTAACACCTCATAATATTAAACATTTAACTAAATTAGTAATGAATGGTCGTGATATTTATCCAGGAGCTAATTATATTTATAAACTTACAACAGTTAATGGAAAAACTATTAGTCAAAGAATTGATTTGAGATATCGTAAAGCAAATATTAAATTAAATTATGGTGATATTGTGGAGCGTCATATTGTAAATGATGATTATGTGCTGTTTAATCGGCAACCAACACTCCATAAACCATCTATGATGGGTCATCGTATTCATGTATTAGAGAGAGATGATAGTAATACATTCCGCATGAATGTAAGTGTATGTAAACCGTATAATGCCGATTAACCTCTATTGAAGTTGGCAACAGGTGGCTGCTTGTAAGGTTGGTGTAAACACCTTATGAGGAAAACAGTGTAAGAACACCCTGGTGACAGTATATAACCACCTAGTCATATTATAACTAACAATTATAATGTGGCAACATTACCAAATTGCGGGAAACCCGTAAAGCCCATTCTACCAAGTCAACGTAGTAATACAGTTGATGGCTCAGGAGAAAAACCGGAGGTATGGTAAAAACGAATGGGATATCTTTTAGACATAAAAATAATATAATTAATAATTGAGCTTAAAAATATTCATTTCATAATTAATGGAAGAAGGATTAAACACAGGAGTTATTTATATGATAACGAATATTGAAAATGGATTAAAATATATTGGTAGAGCAAAATCATATAGTATTAGAAAAGATGGTTCTATTGTAAGACATGGAGCCAAAGGAAGATTAAAAAGTCATTGGGGTAAAGTGAAAATTGATAAAATGGAGATTCCACTTTTATATAATGATATGAAAAAACATGGTGAATATGCTTTTAAAATCAAAGTTTTAGAAGTATGTTTATTATCAGATATCAATAGAAGAGAAGGAGAACTCATTTTAGAACATGAAACATATAAACCAGAAATTGGTTATAATATGTCTATTGGTGATAAAAAACCCATTGACCCAATTCAAAAGAAAGAATATGAACATAAAAAATCAGAATCAAATAAAAATTGAGCATTACGGAGAACAGAAGGCGGAAACGGACTTCCACCTAATATTTATCGTAGAAAACATGGTTTATTTGCTCAAATTAAATTACAAAATCAAAATGGAGGGACTACTTTATATAATAAAGCCTTCTTTATTGGTGCAGATTCTGAACAAGTTAAATTACAAAAAGCTCAAGAATGGTTAACACAAATTAAGGCTCAACATGAACAAAATAATAATAATATAATTAATGATGTCTAAAAGTAATCGGTGATCCGCAGCCAAGCCTCCTATTGTTCTTAGAAATAAGAATAATAGGAGGAAGGTTCAGAGACTTGACGGTAGTGGGTTGGATAGTCTTTCTATCTGGCTTAAGGTAAAGTCCACTCCACGGTGAAAATCGTGGCGATATTTTTTAGTATTTACATGTAATATATTAATATAAAATTAACACATGTAAATTACGACTAAAAATATCATATTCGTTCGATGGAGATGAAATGAACATTCACTTGGCGCAGTCGATTCAGGCACGTAATGAGCTTGAGCGTATAGCCAATGTAAAATATCAAATTATTTCAGCAAAGGATTCGAATCCAATTATTGGATGCGTACAAGATTCCTTATCTGGAGCATATATTATGAGTATGGATAATAATATTGACTATGGTATGGCATGTAATCTGCTATGTAATACATCATCATTAACTAAATCAAAACTAAAGAAAGGGAATACATTTAATGGAAAAGAAGTATTTAGTCATATTATTCCAGAAGGAATTAATTCAGTAAAGAAGAAAGGTAAAGATATTATTTTTCAGATTAAGAATGGTCAATTATTAGAAGGTATGTTAGATAAATCACAATTATCAACAAGTAAAAATAGTATTATTCATTATGTTTGGGATAAATATGGTCCAACACCTACACAAAAATTTATTGATGATACTCAACGTTTGATTCTTAATTATTTATTAGATAAGGGATTAACTGTTGGATTAAAAGATTGTATTATTCCTATGGAATTAGTTAAACAATTAAGAGAAATTATTCATACTAAAATTATTTCAACAAATCACAATTTAACACAATATGAAAATGATTATGATAAAATTACACCAGATACTGGTGATGGTATTCTTAGTATGGAATTAAATGCTATTTCATCGAATATTGGTAAATTAATTATGGATGTATTAGATAAAGATAATGGTTTAAATGTTATGATTTCATCAAAATCAAAAGGTTCAGTTGTTAATATGACACAAATGGCTGGATGTTTAGGACAAGTATTAGTTGAAAGTCAACGTATTAAGAAACGTGTAACTGGTAGAACTTTATCTATTTTTCATCAAAATGATGATACTCCTTCAGCTAGAGGATTCATTGGTTCTAGCTTTTTAGATGGATTAAAAGGTTATGAATTCTTTTTCCATACTATGGGTGGTCGTGAAGGTCTAATTGATACTGCTATTAGAACTGCTGAAACTGGTTATATTCAACGTAAATGTATTAAATTCTTAGAAGATTTATTAATTAATTATGAAGGTTTAATTAGAACAGCAAATGGTGTTCTTGTTCAATACTTATATGGTGATAGTGGAATTGATCAGCAAAAACAAACACAAGTAAAGCTTAATTTGATTAACCTTAATAATAATGCTATAAAAGAACAATTTATATTTAATAATGATGAGATTAAACAATTAGAAAAAAAATATAAGATTGATGTTGAAAAATTCAATAATAAAATGTATGAAAAGATGATTGATATGCGTGATAAATTAAGAAAGATTTATTTCTTATCAACTGGAAATTATAAAGTTATTGAAGATAGTTTTATGCTACCAATTAATCTTCTTCGTATTAGTCAAGAAATAGAAAGTGATAATGAAATGAGTATGGACCCTAATTATATTATAGAACAAATTGAAGATTTATTAACAAATTATGATGATCGTTTTATTACAATGATGAAGAAAACATCAGTATTATTAAAAGAAGATGATCAGGCATATAAATTTATGTTAAGAATTGGATTATATGAATATATTGCACCTCGCAAATGTTTATTTGAATATAAAATTAGTAAGAAAGGTTTTGATAATTTAATTGAAGATATTAGAATTTCATTATCTCGTGCATTAGTTGAACCAGGTGAAATGGTTGGTGTAGTTGCAGCTCAATCAATTGGTGAACCAACTTCTCAGCTTACTATGAACACAAAACATTCAGCTGGTAAAGCTGGTGTAAGTGGTGTAAGTCGTATTAAAGAAATTATGAGTTATAGTAAGGCTATTAAGAGCCCACAAATGACTATTTATTTTGAAGATAAATATAGTAATAAGAATGATGCTAATTTGATTTCATCATACTTAAAACATTTAACAATTAGAGAATTAATTTCATCAGCAGAGATTTTATATAGTATGGATAATAAAGATTCATTATCAAAATTATTAGAAAATGATAATGTAAGTAATCCATTCTTTATTAATAATGATACACAAAGTGTTAAAAATATTAAATTATTACCATTTGTTATTAGATTAACAATGAATTTAGAAAAGATGATGGAGAAAGAAACAACATTATTAGATATTAAAACTAAATTTATTACATATTGGTATAAGAATTTTTCAAATATTAAGAATGTTAAGAAATCTCATAAAGATATTCTTATTAATGTAGATAAACTAGCTATTTTAAGTAATAATGATAATATTATTCATATTAGATTCAGATTAAATGATTTTAATTATAGTTTATTAACTAGCTTTTTAAATATTATATTAGATGTAATTACATTAAAAGGTATAGATAATATTGAGAATGTTAATCAGTCTCAAGAAAGAAAAATTAAATTTAATGAAGAAGGAGATACTATAGTTGATAAAGAATATATTGCATTAACAGAAGGTATAAATTTAGAAGGTTTAAAAATGTTAAAAGGTATTAATCATTCAAGAACAAAAATTAATGATATTCATACAGTATATATAAATTATGGAATTGAAGCTGCTAGAAATGTTATTATTTATGAATTATTAACTACTTATGAAGCAAATGGTGCAGGTATTAATCATGCACACATGTCATTATTAGTTGATATGATGACATATAGTGGTGAAGTTATTAGTATTGACAGACATGGTATGAATAAAGTTGATAATGATCCTATAAGTAAAGCATCATTTGAGAAAACAATGGAACATTTTATTAATGCAGCTATATTTTGTGAAACTGATAAAATGACATCAGTTTCATCACGTGTTGCTCTAGGAAGAGTAATTAATGGAGGAACTGGTTCATTTGATTTGATTTTAGATACAGAGAAATTAAAGAACTCAGAATATATTGAGAATGAAACAGGTGGTAGAACAAATTTTATTCCCCTTACAATTGAACCATTATTTGGAGATGTTATTAAGAATGGATTTGCTAAGAATGATTTCTTCATACCGCAATAAATATTTTTTTATTAAATATTATATTTTATTAAATATTAATTTTAATCTATCAATAAAACTTGTTTGATAATATAATAAAACAAAATTAGCAATAAATACACCATTAATTTCTCTTAATCTAGAATGTTGATAACCAGCTACTCCTTCAAATGGGAATGGTATATGTTGTGTAATATTTCTCATAATATATATACTAATTAATATTAATGATAAATTTATAAAAGAATAAAAGATTGTTAAATGTAAAGGTTCATTATATTTATCAGAAACATCATTTGAATACATATTAGCTGGTTCTGTATTTTTGGGTTTATTTTTATCAATAGTTTGTATAGGTGGAATTATTTTACTAATTAATTTAGATAATACTAAACAAGACACTATTTGTATTAATGCAACATATATCATTGCAACCCATTTAATACCAATAAAACCTATTAAATTTTTTTTAGTTTTATCTAATATTAATGGGTCTGCTTTTTTAATAGGACCTATATCATATTCACTAGATGGACTTAATAAAAATGTTTCTACATTGTCTGACATATATAATTAATTTATAAAATTAATTTTCTCAAATTAATTTTCTCAAATTAATTTTCTCAAATTAATTATAATATGACCACAAAAGCTCAACGTTTAGAAATGTTAAAGAATTTTAAAAAATATGATTTTGGTTCATCACATATTTATTTAATGGGACAAGGTGCAATTGGTACTGGATTATTATTTATGATTTTAAAATTATTTAATATTAATTTAAATCAAATTACAGTTATAGATAAACCTACTAAAGAAAAAACACCTGAACAATTAATTAAAGATGTTAATGAAATAGTTAAAATAGTTAGAGGAACAACAGGTAAAACCGATAATAATATAAATATATTATCTTCAAATATAACACAAACAAATTATAAAAAAATTTTTAGTAATTTATCAAAGAATGATTTAATAATTGATTGTGTTTATTGTGTATCTAGTTTAGAAATTATGAAATTATGTCAAAAAGCAGGTGCTGTATTTGTAAATAGTTGTATTGAAATATGGGATTATAAAGATATTGACTCAGCATATGATTATACAATTCATTCAAGATTACAAGAATTAAAAGAATATACTGCTTCATTAAATAAAGTAAATTTTACAGCAATGACTGGTATTGGATGTAATCCTGGAATGGTAAGTGTTTGGGCACAATTAGCTATTGAAAAAATTAATAAATTTTATGGAAATAAAACAATGTTAAATGCAGAACAATTAGGTATAAGAACAGTTCATATATCAGAAATAGATACTCAAAGAACTAATGTTCCTAAAAAAGTAAATGAATATTGTAATACATGGGGTTCAACAATGGAACCTTTATATGAAGAAGCATTAGCACCATTAGAAATGGCATTTGGAACTCATGAAGATATTCCAAAGAAAAATTTGACAGCATATGAAAAAGACAAAGCTGTTATTATTTTAGATAGATTAGCATTAAATACATTTGCTCAATCTTATACTCCAATTTATGGTAATTTTTTAGGTATGTTAATTAGACACGAAGAAAATGTAACTATTGGTGATAAATTATCAACTTATAAAGAAATTAAAGGTAAAATAGTTAAAACATATTCTCCATCTGTTTATTATGTATATAGACCAGGTGCTGATACTATGGCATCAGTAGTTGAATTAAGAGATAGAAATTATGAATATCAAGATAATTATAGATTTTTAACAAATGAAATTATAGATGGACGTGATGAATTAGGATTAACATTCTTTTTAAAGAATGGTGATATATTTTGGATTGGTTCATTATTAGATATTCATGAAGCACGTGAAGTATATGGAAATAAATTTAATCATAAAATGAATGCAACAACTGTTCAAGTTGTAGGTGGCTATCTTAGTGGTATTATGCATATGATGGATATGCATAAAGCTGGTAAATATGGTTTATATACTGCTGAAGATTTACCATATAGAGAAGTATATAATAGAATGAAACCATTTTATGGTGATTTTGTCTTTAAAAAAGTAAAAAAATGGGATTATAGAGATATAAATAAACCATATAAATTTACAACATTTATAGCTGCTCAAAAAGAAAAAAACTTAAAAAAATATGTTCCTAAACTTGAATGGAAATTAAGTGATTTTTTAGTTAATCCTGAATCAGTTATTGGTATTAGTAAATGTGTTAATTATAAAAATAAAAAAGAATGTAATTAATTTATTATAAATAATAATCTAATTATTTATAATAAATGGCAGGTGCACTTTTACAATTAGTAGCATATGGTGCTCAAGATGTATATTTAACAGCAGCTCCTACTATAACATATTGGAAATCAGTCTATAGACGTCATACCAATTATGCTATGGAAAGTATGAGTCAATCTATTTCTGGAATTGCTAATTTTGGAAATAAAATAGTTTGTAGAGTCTCTCGTAATGGTGATTTAATAGGAAGAACTTATGTTCAGGTTACTTTACCTAATTTAGCTAATTATGATAATTATTATATGAATAGAATAGGTTTTTGTTTATTAAAAGAAGTTGAGTTAAGAATAGGTGGTCAAATAATTGATACTCATTATTCATCATGGATGCATATTTGGACTGAATTAACACATAATGTTGATATGAAAGCTTTACTTGATAAATTAGTTGGATTAAAAGGAACAGATGGTGTATCAGCTGATCAATCTAATCCAGGCACTTTATATATACCTTTATTATTTTCTTATTGTAGAAATCCAGGAGTAGCTTTACCATTAATTTCTCTTCAATATCATGAAGTAGAATTATGGATTAATTTTGAAACATTAAATAATTGTATTCATGATAATAATATAGATAATAATGTTCCATCAACAGTTTCTTTATCTAATGTTAATTTATGGATTGATTATATCTTTTTAGATACAGAAGAAAGAAAAGAATTTGCTCAAAAACCTCATGAATATCTTATTGAAATAACTCAAGCCCAAGATAGTAGTATTAGTGCTACTGGTCGCTCATCTACACGTCTTAATTTCAACCACCCAACCAAATTTATTAGTTGGGTTTTAAGAGATGTATCTACTACTGTTGGATGTAAAAGATTTACTCAAGTAATCGCATGGGGTTATGGAGGCATTGCTCTACAACAAAATGGTTCTTTATGGACATGGGGTGCTAATTGGGATGGTGAATTAGGAAATGGAACTAATGGTTCAAGTTATCATAATAATATACCAACTCAAGTTGGAACTGATGTTGATTGGGCAAGTGTTGCTGGGGGTTCTTATAATACATTTGCAATTAAAAATAATGGGACATTATGGGCGACTGGTGAAAATTCTGATGGACAATTAGGATTAGGTGATAATATTGACAGAAATGTTTTTACACAAGTTGGAACAGATACTAATTGGTCTAAAGTTAGTGCATCAGGTTATCATACATTTGGTATAAAAACAGATGGAACTTTATGGGCATGGGGTTTAAATAATGAAGGTCAATTAGGATTAAATAATACAACAAATTATAATACACCTCAACAAGTTGGTTCTGCAACTAATTGGCTTGATGTTATTACTAATTTTGATGATAGCAGTGGTGATGGTTTTACAATGGCTTTAAAGACTGATCATACTTTATGGGCAACAGGTTATAATGGAGATGGTGAATTAGGATTAGGTGATTTAATTAATAGAGATGAATTTACTCAAGTAGGAACAGCTACATGGAGTAAAATTAGTTCTGGACAATATTATACAACTGGTATTCAAACAAATGGAACCTTATGGAGTTGGGGATACAATGGCGATGGACAATTAGGTTTAGGTAATACAACTGATTATAATACACCTCAACAAGTTGGTGTAGCAACTAATTGGACAATTATTAATAATGGTTATGAACATTCAGCTGCTATTAATTCATTAGGTAAATTATATACTTGGGGTGCAAATTATGATGCACAATTAGTAAATGGAGATACTAATGGTGCAGATGTTCTTACACCTACACAAATTGGAACTGATACTGATTGGATAAATGTTCAAACTGGATTATATCATACTTTTGCTATTAAAAATACAAATATATTATATGTAGGTGGATTTAATAGTGAAGGTGAATTAGGTTTAGGATATGATGAAGATAATAATATGCCTACTGCATTTAAACCAGCAGGAACAACATTTGAAATATTACAACCAAGTAAATATTTAAGTGACGCAGGTGTTCCTATATTTGCTCTACAATATACATTAGCCATTAAATCTAACGGAACTTTATGGGGGTGGGGAGAAAATAGTTATAAACAGCTTGGATTAGGTGCAGGAGCAAATGTTTCTTATATTACACCTCAACAAGTTGGTGTTGCTACATGGTTAGCTATAGCAACCGGAACTGCTCATACAGTGGGTATTAAAAGCAATGGAACTTTATGGAGTGTTGGTTATAATGGTCAAGGACAGCTGGGTGATGGCACTACAACTGATCGAACATCTTTAACTCAGATTGGTGTAGCAACTAACTGGACTAAAGTTGCATGTGGTTGTGTTAATACAGCTGCTATAAATTCATTAGGAGAATTATGGATATGTGGTTATGATATAGATGGTCAATGTGCACAAGCTGGAGGTTTTGGTGGTGGTCCTCAAACATCTTTAGTTCAAGAATCAACATTAGCAACAGATTGGGCTGATATTATATGTGGTGGTTATCATATGATTGGTATAAAAACAGATGGTTCAATTTATGCATGGGGTTTTAATGGATATGGTCAAATAGGGGATGGAACAACTAATAATAGTGATGTTCCTATATTAATTGATTCAGATTCATGGACTAAAATAACAGCAGGCATTCATCATACTTTAGGAATAAAGAATAATGATGCTATTAGATTATATGGATGGGGGCGTAATATTGAAGGGCAATTGGGAAATGGTAATAATACAAATCAATTATCACCAACATTAATTACTGCTGAAAATTGGCTTACTATATCAACATCCAATTATACTTCCTATGGTATAAAATTAGATGGAACATTATATGGTTGGGGTTTAAATACAGTTGGACAAATTGGAATAGAAGGAAATATAACTAATTCTAATATTCCATTGAAAGTTAATGAAGATAATATATGGACAAATGTATTTGGTGGTTCACAAAACTCATTTGGAATACAAAGTAATAATAATATTGATACTACATTAGCATGGGGTAGTTATAATTATATGGGTTTTTATATTGCTGAAATATATTCATTAACAGAACAACCATGTATTGAGACTAATACTAATTATTTTACTTCATTTAGTAGTTATAATATATTAACATCTACATTAGCATCTGCTAAATTAAGAATAAATGGTCAAGATAGATTTGCTGAAAGAAATTCAACATATTTTAACTATATACAACCCTATCAACATTTTGAAGTTAAACCAGATATTGGTATAAATGTATATTCATTTGCTCTTAAACCAGCTGAACATCAACCATCAGGAACTTGTAATTTTTCAAGAATAGATAATGCTAATTTAGAAATAACACCTACTATTAACCCTGAAAATACAAATAATATTCCATTAAGATTATCAGTTTATGCATTTAGTTACAATGTTCTTAGAATTGCAAGTGGTATGGGAGGATTAGCGTTTAGTAACTAATATTAATATAAATATATATTATATATAATCTATATAATATATATTATGGGAGATTGTGCATTATTACAACTAGTTGCATTAGGTGAAGCGGATGCTTATTTAATAGATAGACCAACTATTACATATTTTAAAAATGGATATAATAGACATACTAATTTTTCAATTGAAAGTATGGTTCAAAAATTTAAAGGTGTTGCTGATTTTGGAGAAACTATTAATTGCACTATTTCTAGACATGGTGATTTAATTTGGAGATGTTATGTGGAAGTGACTTTATCTTCTATAGTTAGTGCGGATGCTAATACATATTGTAATAGAGTTGGATTTAAATTATTAAAAAAAGTAGAATTAAGAATTGGTGGGAAAATAATTGATTATCATTATAGTCATTGGATGCATATTTGGACTGAATTAACGCATAATACTGAGATGAAATTATTATTAAATAAAATGGTTGGGAATAAAGCAGATGATGGCCAGTTGGGTGATAATGATAATCCAGGAACTTTAATGATACCATTATTATTCTTTTTTAATCGCAATCATCATTTAGCATTACCATTAATTGCTCTTCAGTATCATGAAATAGAAATAATTATAGAATTTGATAATTTTAATAACTTAATATCAGATTTAAATGCAACTAATAATATAGCTCAGGGGACAATGAGTAATGTAACAATTTGGGTAGATTATGTTTTTTTAGATACTGAAGAAAGAAAACAATTTGCTCAAACATCTCATGATTATTTAATAGAAACAGTTCAATCTCAAGAAATATCAATTCCAGCTAATAATATAAGCAATGTTAAATTAGACTTTAACCATCCAACTAAATTTTTAGCATGGGCATTAAAAGATAATTCATTTACAAGTAGTGGTGGTGGGACTGTTTGTTATACACCAATAATTTCATCAAATGGTAATTATACTATGGTTGTTAGATCAGATGGTAATCTATGGGGATGGGGTCAAAATATTAGCGGACAATTAGGTTTAGGAAATACAACTAGTCCGCAAACTATTCCAGTTCAAATATCATCTATAGGAGTTAATGAAATACAAAAACTATTTTGTGGTTCTACTAATACATTTATAATAAAACACGATGGAACCTTATGGGGAACAGGCTTAAATACATCAGGGCAATTAGGTTTAGGTGATAATACTAGTAGAAATAGTTTTATTAAGATAGGAACAGAAACAAATTGGTCATTTATATCAAATAAATCCACTCATACATTAGCAATTAAAACAGATGGAACTTTATGGGGAACTGGTGCAAATACAAGTGGTCAATTAGGTTTAGGATATAATACTAATATAAATACTTTTACTCAAATTGGTTTATCAACATGGATAACTTGTTCTATAAATTCAAGTTTTTCTATAGCTATTAGAAATGATAATACTTTATGGACAACAGGATTAAATACTAGTGGTCAATTAGGTTTAGGAGATTTATTAGCAAGAAATACATTTACTCAAGTAGTTACTGGTGGAATAAATACATGGTCTAAAATAGCAACTATGAGTTTAGGAACAGGTGGTATAAA
>JACCDO010708866.1_pt1 | contig 22878 bp, 29 predicted proteins | sample 7446101 | NCBI WGS metagenome assembly JACCDO01 (sample SAMN15323440, study PRJNA562643) | freshwater metagenome | isolation source: river surface water | place: USA:Blue River Watershed | collected 2017-08-16
GCTCCACGCGATCTTCGGTCGCGCCGGTGAAGACGTGAAGAACGCTTCGCTGGAGGTCCCGACCGGCGTCGAAGGCATCTTGATCGGTGCCGAGAAGTACAGCCGCAAGGTCAATCTGACGGAGAACGGGCGCACTCGCAATCTCGAGGAGATCAAGCGGGCTGAGATCGAATTCCTCAGCCACTACCGCTCGAACACCAAGCGCTTGCTTGAGTCGTCGAAGGACGCGCTCGGCACGGCGGTCACGGGCGCAGATGGCAAGAAGCTGGCGGTCTCTGATGACCTGTTGATCCTCGACCTGCGCGCGATCCGCGATCGCGTGCGCGCGGTTGCCGAGGAGCAGCAGGACGCCAAGGTCCGCGCCGAGATGCTTGCCCTGGTGCAGGAGTCGGCAGATCGCATCGAGGAAGCGGAGACCGAGAAGAACAAGCTCGTGAACCGCTTGTCGCGCGGCGATGAGTTGCCGACCGGCGTGCTCGAGATGGTCAAGGTCTACGTCGCGACCAAGCGCCGTATCTCGGTTGGCGACAAGATGGCTGGCCGCCACGGAAACAAGGGCGTCATCAGCAAGATCCTGCCGGTGGAGGACATGCCGTTCCTTGCGGACGGAACGCCGGTGGACATCGTTCTCAACCCGCTCGGCGTGCCGAGCCGTATGAACGTCGGCCAGATCCTGGAGACGCACCTTGGTTGGGCGGCGAAGAAGCTCGGTTTCCGGGCGATCTCGCCGGTCTTCGATGGTGCATCGGAGCAGGAGATCGAAGCCGCGCTGACGAAGGCTGGATTTGCCACGGACGGCAAGTCCACGCTCTACGACGGCCGCACCGGCGAGCCGTTTACGCAGCGCGTGACGGTCGGCTGCCTCTACATGCTGAAGTTGCACCACCTCGTCGATGACAAGGTGCACGCACGTGCGACTGGCCCGTACTCGCTCATCACCCAACAGCCGTTGGGTGGTAAGGCTCGATTCGGTGGCCAGCGCTTCGGCGAAATGGAAGTGTGGGCACTCGAGGCCTACGGCGCCGCCAGCATTCTGCAGGAATTGCTGACGGTGAAGTCGGACGACGTGGATGGCCGCACGAAGATCTACGAGGCCATGGTCAAGAACGAGAACATCCTCGAGCCGGGCACGCCGGTTTCGTTCGGCGTTCTCTGCAACGAGATCAAGGGCCTTGGCCTGAACATCGAGTTGCACAAGCGCGGCGCTGCTGAGCAGGTCCTGCCAGGCTGATCCTCAGCGCCGTTAGACTCCTCCCCCAAGCATTCCCGCGGAACCCGCTCGCGCTGCACCTCGCCAAATCGGCCGCAGCGCAGGCATCACAACCAGGACAGGCACGATGGTCGACACCATCTACGACAAGATCAACGACTACGCTTCCGTGACGATCCGGCTGGCCTCACCCGAGGACATCCGCTCGTGGTCGTTCGGTGAGGTCAAGAAGCCCGAGACGATCAACTACCGCACCTACCGTGCGGAGCGCGACGGCCTGTTCTGCGAGCGCATCTTCGGCCCTGAGAAGGACTGGGAGTGCTCTTGCGGCAAGTACAAGGGCATCAAGCACAAGGGCATCATCTGCGACAAGTGCGGCGTGATGATCACGCACAGCCGCGTGCGCCGGAAGCGCATGGGGCACATCAACCTCGCTGCCCCGGTTGCCCACATTTGGTTCTTCAAGGCGATGCCTTCCCGCATGGGAACGCTGCTCGGCATGAAGACCGCGTCGCTGGAGAAGGCGATCTACTTCCAGGACTACGTGGTGATCGAGCCGGGCGACACGCCGCTGAAGGCTCAGCAACTGCTGTCCGAGGACGAGTACCGCCAGAACCGCCAGAAGTACGGCAACTCGTTCGTTGCCATGATCGGCGCCGAGGCAATCCGTGAGTTGCTTCGCAGGCTCAACCTCGATGAGTTGTCCGAGCAGTTGCGCGAAGACCTCAAGCGCACCGAGAGCAAGCAGAAGATCAAGGACATCATCAAGCGGCTGAAGACCGTCGAGATGCTGCGCGACTCCGGCAACCGCTCGGAGTGGATGGTCCTCGATGTGATCCCGGTGATCCCGCCGGATCTTCGTCCGTTGGTGTTGCTCGATTCGGGCAACTTCGCGACCTCGGACCTCAACGATCTCTATCGTCGACTCATCAACCGCAACAACCGGTTGAAGAAGCTGCTCGACCTCAACGCTCCTGAAGTCATCATTCGCAACGAGAAGCGAATGCTGCAGCAGTCGGTGGATGCGCTGTTTGACAACGGCCGCTGCCGTCGTCCAGTGCTCGGGTCCAGCAACCGCCCGCTCAAGTCCTTGACGGACATGATCAAGGGCAAGCAGGGTCGCTTCCGCGAGAACTTGCTCGGCAAGCGCGTCGACTACTCGGCCCGCTCCGTCATCGTCGTCGGCCCGGACCTCAAGCTGCACCAGTGCGGCTTGCCCAAGATCATCGCGTTGGAGCTCTTCCAGCCGTTCATCATCCGTCGCCTCAAGGAACTCGGCTACGCGGACACGATCAAGTCCGCGAAGAAGATGCTTGAGCGCAAGGACGAGGAGGTCTGGGACATCCTCGAAGAGGTGATTCAGAACCACCCGGTTCTGCTCAACCGCGCGCCGACGTTGCACCGCATGGGTATCCAGGCGTTCGAGCCGGTGCTCGTCGAGGGCAACGCGATCCGCATTCACCCGCTCGTCTGCGCCGGCTACAACGCAGACTTCGACGGCGACCAGATGGCAGTGCACTTGCCGCTGTCGTTCGAGGCGCAGATCGAGGCGTGCACGCTGATGTTGTCCATCAACAACATCTTCTCGCCTGCACACGGCGGCCCGATCATCGCCCCGAACCAGGACATCGTTCTGGGCTGCTACTTCCTGAGCCTGCAGCGCCCGGGAGAGATGGGCGAGGGCAAGGTCTTCGCCGGTCGCGATGAGGTCTGGATGGCGTATGCGATGGACAAGGTCCACATCCATGCGCGCATCAAGGTGTCCTTCGCCGCAGGCGTCGAAGTCCGCAACCAGGGCAACACCGTGGTGACGGATGGCAAGACGCTCGTCGAGACGACGCCTGGCCGCATCATCTTCAATGAGATCCTCGAGCAGGGGATGCCCTTCTACAACCACGACCTCGACAAGAAGGGCCTGTCGAACATCATCGCCGACTGCCAGTTGCGCCAGGGGCGTGAGGCAACGCTGCGTCTCCTCGACAACATGAAGGAGATGGGCTTCAAGTCGGCGACCCGCGCTGGCTTGTCGTTCGGCAAGGACGACATGATCGTTCCTCCCACCAAGGAGACGATCATTGGGCAAACGCAGAAGGAGATCGAGAAGGTCCACCTCGCGCACGCCCGAGGCATCATCACGGAAGGCGAGCGCTACCTGAAGGTCATCGACGCGTGGACCCACGCGCGCGAGCGCATCGGCGAAGACATGCTGCACGAGTTGCGCAATGACACGCGCTCGGGCAAGCCCTACGTCAACCCGATCTTCTGCATGGTCATGTCGAAGGCGCGTGGTTCGGTTGAGCAGATTCGTCAGCTCGCCGGTATGCGCGGCCTCATGGCGAAGCCGTCAGGCAAGATCATCGAGACGCCGATTCGCGCGAACTTCCGCGAAGGCCTCCGTGTTCTTGAGTACTTCTCGTCGACGCACGGTGCTCGAAAGGGCCTCGCCGACACGGCGTTGAAGACGGCCGACTCGGGTTACCTCACCCGCAAGCTCGCCGACGTTGCGCAAAACGTCGTGGTGGGCATGGACGACTGTGGCACTGCGAACGGCGTTGCCAAGGGCACCGTCTATCAGGGCGACAAGGTGGCCGTGCCGTTCGTGGACGCGGTCCGTGGGCGCACTGCACGCCGTGCGATCGTCGATCCGATGACCGACGAAGTGGTCATTCAGGAGAACGAACTGATCACCGTCGATCTCGCGAAGAAGATCGAGCGCGTCACCGCGAGCGAGAGCATCATGGTTCGTTCGCCCCTCACGTGTGAGGCGGCGATCGGCGTGTGTGCGCGTTGCTACGGCATGGACTTGTCGCGCAGCCAGGGTGCAGAGCCTGGCCTCGCGGTAGGCATCATCGCAGCACAGTCGATCGGTGAGCCGGGCACTCAGCTCACGATGCGTACGTTCCACATCGGCGGAACGGCATCGAAGAAGGTTGAGGAGTCCGAACTCAAGAACAAGCGCGCTGGCCGAGTCCAGTTCGCAAACCTTGAGGCCGTTCCGCTTCCGGATGCGGACGCGAAGGCCAGCGACCGCACGATCGTGCTCAAGCGCCGCGGTGAGTTGCTCATCGTCGATAGCAAGGACCGCGAACTCGAGCGCTTCTCGGTTCCGCTGGGTGCAATCGTGCACGTGCGTGAGGGACAGGAGCTCAAGGAGCACACGCTCATTGTCTCGTGGGATCCTCACCACCACCCAATCCTCGCCGAGGTCTCCGGTATCGTCCGCTACGAGGACGTCTTGGAAGGCAAGACGTTCCGCATCGAGCGCGACGTGGATACCAAGGTCGCCCGCAAGGTCTTGATCGAGCACAAGGGTGACTTGCACCCGAACCTCATCATCGAAGACGAGAAGGGCAACCGCCTGTCGATCAACCAGCTCCCGCACAAGGCCTACATCGAGGTCGAGAACGGGCAGCGAGTTGTCGCAGGCACAATGCTCGCCAAGACGCCGCGCGAGATTCAGGGTACGCAGGACATCACGGGCGGCTTGCCGCGCGTGACGGAACTGTTCGAGGCCCGTCGCCCGAAGGACCCGGCGGTTCTCGCGTCGATCGACGGTCTCGTCGAACTGGGCGACAAGCGCCGTGGCAAGCGCACCATCATCCTCAAGGGTGAAGGTGGGCTTGAGCAGGAGCACTTGGTCCCGCAAGGCAAGAACCTGCGTGTTCACCGCGGCGATCACGTCAAGGCCGGTGAGGCGCTCGTCGATGGCCCGCTGGTCCCGCACGACATCCTGGAGATCCAGGGTGAGAAGGCAGTCCAAGGCTACCTGCTCCGCGAAGTGCAGACCGTCTACCGCGCTCAGGGCGTGAGCATCGACGACAAGCACATCGAGATCATCATCTCGCAGATGATGCGCAAGGTGCAGGTCGAGGATCCGGGCGACAGCGAGTTCCTGCCGGGCGCGGTGGTGGACAAGTTCCGTTTCCGCGAGGCAAACAATCGCCTGAAGACGGAACGCAAGAAGCCAGCGACGAGCTCGCCGCTGCTCTTGGGTATCACCAAGGCTTCGCTCCAGTCGGACTCCTTCATCTCCGCGGCGTCCTTCCAAGAGACGACCAAGGTGCTGACCGAGGCCGCGCTGGCTGGCAAGCGCGATGAACTTGTGGGTCTCAAGGAGAACGTGATTCTTGGGCACTTGGTGCCCACGGGCACGGGCTTCCGCGAGTACCAGAAGACGCGCGTTCAGAAGAACATCGACCTGCAGGCTGCTGCTGAAGAACTCGGCCGCATGAGCCGTCAGGGCTTCCTCGATACCGGTGGGCCAGTCATCCGCCTCGAGGGCATCGATGACCTGCCTGCCGAAGTTCAGGTCGAGGACAAGGCCTGATGCGGCTAGCCGTCATGGGTCCTGCTTCCGATCGCACTTAGTCCCCATTTCTCCATTCTCTGCGCCGGCAAGGGCCGGGGCGGGGTTGCATTCTCTCGAATCTTCTCTACTCTCCCCGCCCCGTTTCGCACGGATCGACAACCTGAGTCATGCCAACGATCAACCAGCTCATCCGCAAGGGTCGCACGCGGATCAAGTACAAGAGCAAGTCGCCCGTCCTCGATGGATGCCCGCAGAAGCGCGGTGTCTGCCTTCAGGTCAAGACGATGACGCCGAAGAAGCCGAACTCCGCACTGCGCAAGATCGCACGTGTGCGTTTGAGCAACGGCAAGGAGACGACGGTCTACATTCCTGGTGAGGGCCATAACCTCCAGGAGCACTCGATCGTTTTGGTTCGCGGTGGCCGTGTCCGCGACCTCCCGGGTGTCCGCTATCACATCCTTCGCGGCAGCCTCGACGCATCGGGCGTCGAGAACCGTCGTCGTAGCCGTTCGAAGTACGGCACGAAGCGCCCCAAGAAGTGAAGCGATCCGACTCTCACTCAGGCCATCCGCAACCGAACTCCTGAATCGCAATGCCGCGTTCCTACAAGTCCACTGAGGTCTTCCTGAAGGGGGACCCTCGTTACGACAACAAGCTCGCCAGCAAGCTCATCAACAAGTTGATGCTGCAGGGCAAGAAGACCACCGCGCAGAAGATCTTCTACGATGCGATGGACATCGTGATGAAGAAGCTCGGTGAAGGCGACCCTGTCGAGGTGTTCACGAAGGCGATCGAGAACATCAAGCCCCGCGTCGAGGTGCGCAGCAAGCGTGTCGGCGGCGCAACCTACCAGGTGCCGAAGGAAGTCAGCCGCCGCCGTCAGCAGAGCTTGGCGATCCGTTGGCTCGTGGATATGTCGCGTGAGAAGCGCGGCAAGCCGATGAGCAAGCGCTTGGCCGAAGAGATTTTCGACGCGTTCAACAACCAGGGTGGCGCGGTCACCAAGAAGGACAACGTGCACAAGATGGCCGAGGCGAACAGCGCCTACAGCCACTTTGCATGGTGAGTTAGTCCTCCGCTTGTCACTCGGCTGCCGGCTGAGTGCTCGGATCGATCAAGGGCGCGCAGCCTGACTCTCAAGGTCTGGCTTCGCGCTCCTTTCGTTTTGTGGCGTGTGATGGAGTTTGCACTGCGGTTGCCGCGAGTGCGCATCTCACCCCGTTACCTGGGTTGCTAAAGGACCTCTGACCATGACTCGCCCCGAATCCCTGCGCACGCTAGGAATCGTGGCTCACGTCGATGCCGGCAAGACCACCTTGACCGAGCGCATCCTCTTTGAGGCGGGTGCTCGGAGGGCTCAGGGTTCGGTAGATGAAGGCACTGCAGCGACAGACTGGCTGCCGCAGGAGCAGGCGCGAGGCATTTCGATCCAGAGCGCTGCCGTCCGAGTGGGGTGGGGCAATGCCGTTCTGCAGATCCTCGACACGCCTGGGCATGTCGACTTCACGGCGGAAGTGGCTCGCTGCATGCGAGTCCTCGATTCCGTTCTCGTAGTGCTGGACGGAGTTCGAGGCGTGGAATCCCAGACAGCGGCTGTCTGGAAGCAGGCCGAGCGATGGCGCTGCGCTCGCATGGTCTTCGTCAACAAGTTGGATCGTCCGACCGCCGACTTTGAAGCATGCCTTCAGGCACTTCGTCGCCAGTTGGAGTGCACGCCGCTTGTCATTGCAGTCCCGTTGTTCACGCAGGAAGGCGACTTCCTCGGCATCGGCGATGTCGTTAGATCCACCGTGTCCTTGGTCGCAGACACCCTAGATCCGGACCTTGCCGTTCGGCTGGACTCAGAGCTTCAGCTAGCGAGAGAGTTGCTGCTGGAGGAATGCGGCGGGCTGGACGATGGACTCCTGCGGGCAATCCTCGCCAACGAGAAGATTGGCGAGCAGCAACTGCTGGATGCGTTGCAGAGGATCACCGTCGCCGGCCTTGGAGTGCCCGTGTTGGCGGGGTCTGCGTTGCAGGGCATCGGAGTCGACATCTTGCTAGACGCGGTGGAGGCTGTGCTTCCGAGTCTCTCGGGGCGCGCGCGTCAGGGCGTGGCCGACTGGTTTCCCGTATGTGCACCCAACGCGCCACTAAAGGCACTGGTATTCAAGGTTGACCATTCTCCCGACCAGACGACGGCGATGGCGCGCATCTTCTGCGGCTCTGCCCATCGCGGACAGAAGGTGTGGGTGCAAGGGCAGTCGGCAGGGTTGTCCCTTGATTCGATCTGGATCCCGCAGGCCTCAGGCCGGGTGAGCTCCGAGGACTTCGTCGAGGGAGAGATCGTCGCGTTCGACGCGCCGTCATGGGTGCGCACGGGGCAAACCCTCGTGTCGGATCCATCTCAAGATGGACTGCGGGCCAGCGAGTTTCCGTCTCCGGTCCTGTCCGTCCTGCTGGAACCGGAGAACTCCGAGCAATTGCCGCTGGTGTTTGGGGCCTTAGACGCGCTTGCCGCGGACGATCCGACTCTTCGCGTCGAGCACGATCGCGCGACTGGGCTTCCCCGGATTGCTGGCCTCGGGGAACTGCACCTCGACATCGTGGCGGAGCGGGTCCGCGAGCGAACAGGCCTTCGGTTAAGAGCCTCCTTGCCGCATGTTGCGCACCGGTGGACGGTGCAAGGTGCTGCGATGGCAACTGCGGCTGCTCCCCACCCCTACTCAGGCACTACCGCAGCAGTCTGCATGGAGCCTCTCGGCAGTGACGCCCCGAGTCACGTTGTGACGGATGCCAGCCTAGCTCCTGAACTTGCCCGGGTCTCGCAGGCCGCGCTGGAAGGGTGGTTGCGAACTGGGGGCAAGAGGGGTGAGGAGTTCGTCGGGGTCCGGCTCGAGGTGCAGCGGGTGGAACTGGGCGCCGCCACTTCAGCTGATGCGGCCATCGCCGCGGCCGTTGAGGCTGCTGCTGCCCAGGCAACTGAGTTGGGTATGCCCATACAACTCGAACCTGTGGTGCCGTTCTGCGCCTACGTGCCGGAGGCATCGGGCTCGGTGGTGCTCGCTGACCTTCAGGCTCGACGTGCCGCCATCGAGGAAGTTTCCAGCGGAAGGCTGGGGGCAAAAATCACCGGGACAGCGCCTCTCGAACACCTCATCGGCTACGCAACGCGCCTTCGCTCGCTGACGCAAGGCCATGGTCAGTTGGATCTTGCGATCGATGGCTATCTATGGAAGCCGGTGCCCCAAGGCCCGATGGGGAGGCAGAAATGATGAAAAGCCTGCTTGACCGCGCAGGAGCGGATCGCTATCTTGCCCGACCCTTCGCGTCCCTGGGAGCACATGTTTCATGTAACCCCAAGCGACAAGCGAATTTACGGCTGCAGTCGCTCTGCGCCGCCGACCTGACCACGAACCTGTAACGCTGCAAGAGCTGTCCAACCATGCAGGAGAAGATCCAAATTCGGATGGAGGCCTACGATCACGAGGCCCTCGATCAGGCTGCCTTGGACATCGTGGAGACCAGCAAGCGCACGGGTGCGCGAGTTGCTGGACCGGTGCCGCTGCCTACGCGCATTGAGCGCTACACGGTCCTGCGCTCGCCGCACATCGACAAGAAGAGCCGTGAGCAGTTCGAGATCCGGACCCACAAGCGGCTGATTCACATTTCTGATCCGACGACCAAGACGGTGGATGCGTTGAGCAAGCTCAACATGCCGGCTGGTGTCGACATCCGCATTAAGGCGACGAACTGATCGCCCCGTCCCAGTTAGCGAGCGAACCCATGGCTGAGGTCAAGATCCTCCGAGGTGGTTCCGTCCAGAAGGCGGAAGTTGACGCCTCCCTGTTCGGCACGCGCGTCCTCGGTCGCACGTTGAAGGATGCGGTTGTCATGTACGAGGCGAACGCCCGTGCAGGCACGCACAAGACGAAGACGAGGGCCGAGGTCCGCGGCCCCAACCACAAGCTCTACCCGCAGAAGCACACGGGTCGGGCGCGTATGGGCACGGACAAGTCTCCGCTGTGGCGTGGTGGTGGTATCACGATGGGCCCGCGCCCGCGTGACTACTCCTACGCGATGCCGGTGAAGGCTCGCCGTGCCGCAGTGCGCAATGCGATCTTCACCAAGTTCCGCGATGGTGAGGTTGCCGTGGTGGATGGTCTGCCGCAGGGCAAGCCGAGCACCAAGGCGGCGTGTGCGGTGCTGGAGAAGGTTGGGATGGGCCGTGGCACCACGGTCGTCACGCACGAGACGGATCGCGTGCTCTACCTCTCCTTGCGCAACGTTCCGCTCGTCGACGTCTGCACGGTTGCGGACCTCAATGCGCGCCAAGTTCTGCTGCGTCGTTGGATGGTGCTGACGCCCGCCGCGATGGAAGCGATGAAGCAGCGTTTTGGCCGTTCGCCGGCCGCTGAAGGAGCCCGCTGATGTCCAAGCTCAACCAATTCTACGAGCTGCTGCGTAGCCCGCACGTGACGGAGAAGTCGACGGTGCTGCAGGGCCTCCAAAACCAGCACGCTTTCCGAGTGGCGCCTCACGCCAACAAGTCGGAGATCAAGAAGGCAATCGAAGCCTTGTTTCCGGTGAAGGTCGTGAAGGTCAACATCCTCAACAACCCGAGCAAGACCCGCCGCACCTTTGGTCGGCCTGGTTCGGCTCCGGCCTGGAAGAAGGCGATCGTCACCCTGCGCAAGGGCGACACCCTCGAGACCGTCTGAACGCGGAAAGAGCCTAGGAGTTAACCGTGCCGATCAAGGTCTACCAACCGACTTCCGCAGGACGCCGTAACTCGTCCGTGCTTGACTTTTCGCACCTGACGAAAGGCAAGCGTCGCGAGAAGTCTCTCACGTGCCGAGTTGCTGACCGCGCGGGTCACAACGCTCACGGTCACATCACCTCGCGCTTCCGTGGCGGTGGTGCGCGCAAGATCTACCGCAAGGTGGACTTCCTGCGTCAAAAGGACAACGTGCCGGCCACGGTTGCGGCGATCGAATACGATCCGAACCGCACGGCTGACCTGGCGCTGCTCCACTACGCCGACGGAGCTAAGGCCTACATCCTCGCCCCGAAGGGTTTGGTTGTCGGCATGAAGGTCATGTCGGGTGAGAAGGTTGAGCCCGATGTCGGCAACTCGATGCCGCTCGAGTCGATCCCGCTCGGTCTCCAGATCCACAATCTGGAGATGCAGCCCGGCAAGGGTGGTCAGATTGCTCGTTCGGCTGGTAACACCTGCCAGCTCCTGGCTCGCGACGGTGATTACGCCGTCGTGATCATGCCGTCGGGCGAAATGCGCAAGATCCACATTCGGTGTCGCGCGACGATCGGCTCGATCGGCAACATCGATTGGCAAAACGTCCGCTGGGGCAAGGCTGGCCGCGTCCGTCACATGGGGCGTCGTCCTCATAACCGCGGCACGTCGCAGAACCCGGTGGCGCACCCGATGGGTGGTGGTGAAGGTCGTGGTGGTGGTGGTCGTCACCCCTGCTCGCCTCTCGGCAAGCTCGCAAAGGGCGGCAAGACGCGTCGTGGTAAGGCGCGCAGCAACCAGTTCATCCTGCGTCGCCGCCCGCCGGGCAAGCACGTGGCCGTGGGCAGCGGTTCGTAACGAGGAGATCCAACGACATGAGTCGCAGCATTAAGAAGGGCCCGTTTCTCAGCGCTAAGCTGCTGAAGAAGGTCGAGGCTCAAAACAAGAAGGGCACCAAGGATCCCATCCAGACTTGGTCGCGTGCCACGGTGATCATTCCTGACTTCGTCGGGCACACGTTCAACGTGCACAACGGCCGCGTGTTCCTCAAGGTCTACGTGACTGAGGACATGGTCGGGCACCGACTTGGCGAGTTCTCGCCAACCCGCACCTTCCGCGGGCACAGCAAGAAGGAAGCAGCAGCGGAGTGATCATGAGCTTCGAAACCCGAGCTGTACATCGCGGAGCGCGCATGGGTGCCTACAAGGCACGGCGAGTTCTCGCTTTGATTCGTGGTCGCAGCGTCAATCAGGCGCTGGATGACCTCCGCCACGATCGTCACCGCGCCTCGCGCTACATCTACAAGGTGTTGGCATCGGCAGTCGCGAACGCTCTGCAGAACCCTTCGGTCCGTGCCAACCGCCTCGTGGTTAGCAAGACCTTTGCGCAGGATGGCCCGCTCCTTCCGGGTGGCTTCCGCATGCGTCCGGGACCGCAAGGGCGAGCCATGCCGATCAAGCGCCGCACTTGCCACATTCACATTCACGTCGCCGACGCGGAAGCGTCGGGCGTTGGTAGCTCCGCTATGGGCGGAGGGGACGAGTAAGCCATGGGACAGAAGACCCATCCGACCGGTTTCCGTATTGCCGTCACTGAGCCCTGGCGCTCGCGGTGGTACGCCAACAAGAAGGACTTCCCGCGCTTCCTGGCGGAGGACTTCAAGATCCGCAAGTTCATCCGGAAGGAATGGGCCTTTGCGGCCATTCCGAAGGTGGAGATCGAGCGCACCGGTGAACTGGTCACCGTGTTCCTTCACACCGCTCGCCCGGGCATCCTGATTGGTAAGAAGGGTGCGAAGGTCGACAAGTTCCGCGAGGACCTCGAGAAGCTCACCGGCAAGCCGGTGCGCATGAAGATCATCGAGGTGCACCGTCCGGAACTCGAAGCCAACCTGGTCGCTGAGGGTGTCGCGGAGCAGCTCGGCAAGCGAATCAACTATCGCCGCGCCCTGAAGAAGGTCGCGGAGACGTCCTTGGCCGCAGGCGCCAAGGGCATCAAGATCCGTGTCGCCGGTCGCCTTCAGGGTTCAGAAATGGCCCGAATTGGCAGCATCCGCAAGGGACGCGTTCCTTGCACGACGCTGCGTGCCCAGCTGGATTACGGCTTCGCTCTGTGCGCAACGAAGTCCGGCTCGATCGGTTGCAAAGTGTGGATCTTCAAGGGCGAGTATGGCCCGGGTGAGACCACGAACGGTTTGCTGCCGATTCGCCCCGCTACGGAAAAGGTCACCTGATACACCGAGGACTCGACCATGTTGATGCCAAAGAGAACCAAGTGGCGTAAGCAGATGCGCGGCAAGATCCGCGGCGAAGCCACTCGTGGAACCGAGGTCGCCTTCGGTGAGTATGGCCTGCAGGCGTTGGAGCCAGGTTGGCTCCCGGCCCGAGTGATCGAGGCTGGCCGTGTTGCTTGTTCGCGTAACGCTCCAGAAGCCAAGCTCTGGATTCGCGTCTTCCCGCACAAGTCGGTGTCCAAGAAGCCTGCTGAGACCCGAATGGGTACCGGCAAGGGTGATGTGGAGTATTGGGCGGCGGTGATTAAGCCGGGCACCATTCTCTACGAGATGGATGGCGTGACCGAGGATGTCGCAAAGCGCGCCTTCAACCGAGTGGCGCATAAGCTGCCGCTGAAGTGCCGTCTCGTGCGGCGGAGGCACCTGTGATGAGCAATTCGATCAGTGAGATTCGTGGCGTGGATTCGCGCGACCTGCAACTGCAGCTCGCGGAGTTGCGCAAAGAGAAGTTCCAGCTCCGGTTCCGTGGGGCCTCTGAGCAGCTTGCTCGGACCTCCCGTCACCGCGAGATCCGTCGTACGATCGCCCGCATCCTGACGGTGCTGTGCGAGCGCGACAAGGTTGCAGCCAAGAACGGAGTTCAGGCATGAGCGCCAACCAGAGCAACGCTGGCGAAGTGCGTCGGCAGCGCAAGGTGGTTCGCGGTCAGGTGACCTCGAACAAGATGCAGAAGACGCTCGTGGTCGAAGTGCACCGCAAGGTGCGCCATCCGCTCTACGAGAAGTTCGTGAGCAAGAGCACGAAGCTCTACGCACACGATGAGAACAACGAAGGCCGCATTGGCGACATCGTCGAAGTCATGCAGACTCGCCCGTTGTCCGCCAAGAAGCGCTGGCGCCTCGTGCGCATCGTGCAGCGGGCTTCTGCAGAAGCCTGATCCCAGTCCAAGTTCAAAAGACCCTGTTGCCTGACTCCATCGCGAGACAGACGACCGCAGTCCGCAGAAGGCAAACGCCATGATCCAGGAAATGTCGATGCTCGATGTCGCCGACAACACCGGCGCCAAGCGAGCGATGTGCATCAAGGTGCTCGGTGGCAGCGGCCGCCGCTATGCGAGCCTTGGTGATGTTGTCATCGCCGTCGTGAAGCGTGCGCTTCCGACCGGCGAAGTGAAGGAGCACGACAAGGTTCGTGGCGTCATCGTGCGCACTGCTAAGCAAGTGCGTCGCGCGGATGGTTCCTATGTCCGTTTCGACCGCAACGCGTTGGTCGTGATCGACAAGGATGGCAACCCTCGCGGCACGCGCATCTTCGGCGCCGTGGCTCGCGAGCTCCGCGATACCAACTTCATGAAGATCGTTTCGCTGGCTGAGGAGGTCGTCTGATGCTCTTCAACAAGGGAAAGACCACGAAGCGCGCCAACCTGCACGTCCGCAAGGGCGACAAGGTGGTCGTGATTTCTGGCCAGTATAAGTCCAACGAGCCGCGCGAAGTCCTGAAGGTCCTCCTCGAGGACGGCAAGGTCGTCGTGCAAGGCGTCAACCTCCGCTGGAAGCATCACAAGCGCACGCAGCAAAACCCGAAGGGTGGCCGCGTTCAGATGGAGATGCCAATCCCGGCCAGCAAGGTTCTGCTTTACAGCGAGAAGCAAAAGGCGGGGACTCGCACTCGCAACACCCGTGTGGACGGCAAGCCGGTCCGCGTCGGTGTGAAGTGCGGCACCAAGTTCGATTGAGCCCTGCGGGGTTTGATTCCACCGAAAGATATTCGAGGAAGTCGTGACAGCTACAGCCAAGAAGAGTCCGCCGCGGATGCAGACGAAGTATCGCGAGAAGGTGGTGCCGGCACTCCAAAAGGAGTTCGGCTACGCCAATCCGATGATGCTTCCCCGTCTCGTCAAGGTCGTCGTCAACATGGGCGTCGGCGAGGCCGTGAATAACAAGGCTCGCATCGAGTCGGCCGTCAAGGACATGACGGCGATCGTTGGTCAGAAGCCGCTGATCCGTAAGGCCCGCCAGTCGGTGGCAGGATTCAAGCTTCGCGAAGGGTATCCCGTCGGCGTGGCGGTGACCCTGCGTGGAGATCGGATGTGGGAGTTCATCGATCGCTTGGTGAGCCTGGCGATCCCCCGCATTCGCGACTTCCGTGGACTGCCCACCAAGCTGGACGGTCGCGGCAACTACACTATGGGTCTCTCGGAACAGAGTGTGTTCCCTGAGATTCAGTTGGACAAAGTTGAGTTCGTGCAAGGCATGGACATCACGTTCGTCACGACCGCTCCTTCGGATAAGGAAGGTCTGGCGCTCCTCGGTTACCTCGGCATGCCGTTCAGGAAGTAGTCATGGCGAAGAAGTGCTTGAGAGTGAAGCAGCAGCAGAAGCCGAAGTTCTCAACTCGGCGATACAACCGCTGCCAGCTGTGCGGCCGTGCGCGGGCTTACTACCGCAAGTTCGGCATCTGCCGTTGCTGTTTCCGTCTTCTGGCGCTCCAGGGTGAGATCCCCGGTGTGCGCAAGGCTTCGTGGTAGGAGGACCTAAGCCATGATGACCGATCCGATCGCTGACATGCTGACGCGCATCCGCAACGCGGCTACTCGTCACTCCGTCAACTGTGTTGTTCCGGGTAGCCGCCTCAAGGTGGGTATCCTCGAAGTCTTGAAGCGCGAGGGCTACATCGACTCCTATGCGGTGTCGGCGGATGGCCCCCGTTCTGTGATTCAGGTTCGCCTGCGCTACGGCCCGGAGGGCGAGCAGGTGATCTCCTCGATCGACCGCTTCAGCAAGCCTGGTTGCCGCCGCTACCGCGGTTGCGACGAGCTCCCCAAGGTCCGCGGCGGTCTCGGTATCGCTGTGGTTTCCACCAACCAAGGTATCCTCTCCGATCGCGAGTGCCGTCAGCGGCGTCTCGGTGGTGAGGTGCTTTGCACCGTCGACTGATCGAGGCGACCATGTCCCGTATCGGCAAGAAGACCATCGAGGTCCCCAAGGGTGTCACGGTGAGCAACGCGGCAGGCCGTTGTTCCGTGAAGGGCCCGAAGGGGGAGTTGCACGTCACGATTCGTCCGGAAGTCTCCGTCAGCGTCGAAGGCTCGACGATCTCGGTGGCCGCTCGCGACGAAGAGCGCCAAACCCGTGCCTACCAAGGCACGACTCGCGCGTTGATCGCCAACATGATTGTTGGCGTCACGAAGGGCTACGAGAAGAAGCTCGAGATCAGCGGCGTCGGTTACCAGGTTGTGCTGGCAGGCAAGCGCCTCGAACTGAGCATCGGCTTCAACAAGCCCGCCAAGTTCGAGATCCCCTCGACTGTGAAGGTTGAGTGCCCGACTGCTACGGCAATCGTGATTTCCGGTTGCGATAAGCAGCAGGTCGGCTTGGTTGCGGCTTCGATTCGCAAACTGCGTAAGCCTGAGCCCTACAAGGGCAAGGGTATCAAGTACAGCGACGAAGTGGTTCGTCGCAAGGCCGGCAAGGCTTTCGCTTCCGGTGGCGGCGGCTAACGCGAGCAGCACAGAGAGGATCTGTAGTCATGGTTACGATGAAGAAGCATGCAGCTCGTCAGGCAAAGGCCCAGAGCCTTCGCCGCCGACTCCGTCGCGAGAGTGCCCGGCCGCGCTTGTCCGTGTGCCGAAGCCTCAAGCACATCTCCTGCCAGTTGATCGACGACTTCAAGGGCCACACGCTGGCTTCTGCGTCGTCGGTCGAGAAGGAGATTCGCGGGCAATCCCAGGGCGTTCGCAAGTCGGACATCGCCAAGCAGGTCGGCGCTTTGCTCGCATCGCGTGCTAAGGCTGCCGGCGTGACGAAGGTCGCGTTCGATCGCGGAGCGTTCCGTTACCACGGTCGCATCAAGGCTCTCGCCGACGCAGCTCGCGAGGGTGGTCTGGAGTTCTGAGGTTTACAACGCCGCTCGGCGGCGAGCATCTGTCATGGTGAAGAGCAAGTATCCAACCATCCCGATCGACGAAGCGCTCTCCGCGGACGTGGAGGACGATGTCGTTGCGATCAATCGCTCCGCGGCAGTGGCCAAGGGCGGTCGTCGCTTCTCGTTCAACGCGCTGTCTGTCGTCGGCAACAAGGATGGCCTCGTGGGCGTCGGCTACGGCAAGGGGCGTGAAGTTCCCAATGCGGTCGAGAAGTCCGTCAAGGATGCGCGCAAGCAGATCATGCGCGTGATCCGCAGCGGCACCACGATCCCGCACCAGACCGAAGGCGTGTTCGGTGCTTCCCGCGTGCGCTTGATCCCCGCTGCTCCAGGCACGGGCATCATCGCCGGTAAGGCCGTGCGCAAGGTGCTGGAGAAGGCAGGCATCACGGACATCCTGTCCAAGAACTACGGTTCGACGAACGCACTCAATGTCGTCAAGGCGACCATGGCGGCGTTGAGCAACCTGCGCAGCAAGGAATCGGTTGCTGCCCTTCGTGGAGTGAACATCGAATGAACCTCGCGGAAGCCAAGGCCCTAGGCCTCAAGTATCCCGATCGTAAGCGAATCGGTCGCGGTATCGGTTCCGGACTCGGCAAGACGTCGGGCCGCGGTCACAAGGGCGCGAAGTCGCGTTCCGGTTGGTCGCGTCGCCTCGGCTGGGAAGGTGGCCAGATGCCACTGTTCCGTCGTTTGCCGAAGGTCGGCTTCAACAACAAGATCTTCAAGAAGGTCTACACTGTCGTGAACGTCTCGGACCTCGAGGCGTTCGATAACGGCAGCGTTGTCGATTTGGCTGCGATCCTCAGCAAGGGCCTGACGTCGAAGGAGAAGCAGAGCAATCTGCTGAAGGTCCTCGGCGATGGCAGCATCTCCAAGAAGCTGACGGTCAAGGCGGATGCAGTTACCGCGAGCGCTCGAGTCAAGATCGAGCAAGCTGGTGGCGCAGTGGAACTGATTGCTCAGCGGCAGGCCCGTCCGAAGTTCGTCAAGAAGGACGGCACGAAGAGCGCGCCGAAGTCTCAGAAGCCCGCGCGCTGATCGCACCCTTCTGGAAACCAGGAACCCGCCCATGAGCTACCTCGCGTCCCTCTTTAAGGTGAAGGAGATCCGGAGTCGTATCCTCCTGACTCTGGGATTGCTGGTGCTCTATCGCGTGGGGTTCTTCATCCCGATTCCGGGTGTCGACCTCACCCAGTTCCTGCAGAGCATGCAGAGCCAGGAAGGGGCGGGACGTCTCTTCCTGATGATGAACGTGCTGACCGGCGGCAGCCTCCAAACGGCGACGCTCTTCAGTCTCGGCGTGATGCCTTACATCTCGGCGAGCATCATCTTCAGCCTGCTCACTAAGGCAGTTCCTTCGCTTGAGAAGCTGGCGAAGGAAGGTGCTTCGGGACAGAAGAAGATCAATCAGTACACGCGATTGGCGACGGTCGCGATCTGCATCTTCCAGTCGTGGTTCGTGATCTTCGGCACGCTGAAGAGCGGTTCGAGCAATCTGCTGCACACCGGCGTTGGCCAGTTCTGGGGCCTCTACATTCTCGTCATCATGTTCGCCCTCACGGCGGGCACGATGTTCGTGATGTGGATTGGTGAGCAGATCACCGAGCGTGGTATCGGCAACGGAATGTCGCTGATCATCATGGCTGGCATCGTGTCCAACCTCTACCCCGCGCTCGGCAGCTTCACGACGCAGGGCTCGTTCGACCGCGGCATGTGGCAGAGCCTGCTGCTGTTCCTCGGCATGTGGTTGGTGTCGGTCATCGCCGTCGTCTTCACGACCAAGGCGCAGCGCCGCATCCCGATCCAGCAGGCAAAGCACACGCGTGGTCGTCAGGTCTACGGTGGCCAGAAGCACTACCTGCCGTTCAAGATCAACCAGGCCGGCGTGATGCCGATCGTCTTTGGTTCTGCTCTGCTGCTGATCCCGACGTTGTTCGGTCAGGCGGTGGGGTGGACGGCGCTCGAGGAGAGCTTCTCGCGCCAGCAGGGCTTCTGGTTCGTTGCTAGCTACACCGGACTGATCTTCTTCTTCTCGTTCTTCTGGACGTCCATGATGTTCCAGCCGAACGAGATTGCGAACAACCTCAAGGAAGGCGGCACGCTGATCCCCGGCACTCGCCCCGGCAAGCCGACCGCGGAGTTCCTTGAGAAGACGATGGTTCGCATCACGCTGGCTGGCGCGACGTTCCTGTCGATCATCGCCGTGATGCCCTCGATCCTCGGCGCCCGCAGCACGGGTGGAGTGGATCAGGTCTTGATCTACTTCATGTCCGGCACCTCGATCCTCATCGTGGTCGGTGTCGCACTCGACATGGTGGAGAAGCTCAGCGCCATGCTCACGATGCGCAACTACGAGAGCGCGATGGGCAAGGATGGCGGCGAAGGGACGAGCACGGGCGGCTGGGGGCGCCGTAGCGGCGGATGAGCGTCGGAGCCCCGATCCATCTGCGCGCGCGAGCGGTGTTCTTGGGCGGCCCTGGGGCCGGTAAGGGCACGCAGGCGAAGCGTCTCGCTGCTGCCGCGAAGGTTGCCCACATCTCGACGGGCGACATGCTTCGCGCGCACGTGAGCCGTGGCACGGAGTTGGGTCAGCAGGCCAAGTCCCTGATGGACAGCGGCAAGCTGGTGCCTGACAACCTGATCGTTGCGATGGTCAAGGACCGCATTGCCGAGCCGGATGCGCAGCATGCCTGGATTCTGGATGGGTTCCCGAGAACTCTTCCTCAGGCCGAGGCCTTGGATCAGCTGCTGCGGGCAGCGACGGACCGCAGTCTTTCGATGGTGGTTGACTTCCACATCGACGACCGCGAACTCAAGAGCCGCTTAGTGGGGCGTCGCAACTGCAAGTCGTGTGGTGCGATTTGGCACGTCACGACGAATCCGACCAAGCGCGAGGGCATCTGCGATGCCTGCGGTGGCGAGTTGGTGCACCGGTCGGATGACCGCCCGGAAGCGATCGACAAGCGCCTCCACGAATTCCATCTGCTCACGGAACCTCTCCGTAGCTACTACAAGAGCAAGAACATCCTTCGCGTGATCGATGCAAATCGATCGCCCGACGTCATCTACCAGGAGTTGGTCCAGCTGATGCAATGACAGCGGATGCGAACACACCTTCCGGGACTCAGGAGCGAGACCGGCCGACCTTGGCCACGATCGTTTCCGTCTTGCCGAATGGGTTGTTCCAACTGCGCCTTCTAGACGGAACCGACAAGATCGCTCATGTGGCTGGGGACTTCCGCAAAGGAAGCCCTCGGTTGCTGCCGGGAGATCAAGTTCGCATCGAGATTGCTGCTTTGGATCACACGAAAGCAAGAATTCTCGGTAGAGTGTTCCGCCCTCGAAGTTAGCTCGACCCAGCCAGACCAGCCTCGAAGCAACAACCAACCAGACCAACTACGAGAATAGCCGTGAAGGTCAGAACTAGCGTCCGTCGCATCTGCGAACACTGCAAGGTGGTCCGCCGCCAAGGCATCGTTCGCGTCATCTGCACGAACCCCCGCCACAAGCAGCGGCAGGGCAAGTAACCCCTCAGGTATCGCACATGCCTCGTCTCCTCGGCGTCGACATTCCCAACGAGAAGCGCATCGATATTGCGCTCACGTACATCTATGGCATCGGACCGCGCACCGCGAAGCGAGTGCTCGCGGAGTTGTCGATGCGCCCGGAGACCCGGGCCAAGGATCTCAAGGACGATGAGGTTGCAGCGCTTGCGAACCACATCGAGAAGACCATGCCGGTCGAAGGTGTGCTGCGTCGCCAGGTGATGCAGAACATCAACCGCTTGAAGGAGATCTTCTGCTACCGCGGTCTGCGCCATCGCCGCAGCTTGCCGGTCCGCGGCCAGCGTACGCGCAGCAACTCCCGTTCGCGTAAGGGTCCGCGTAAGACCGTCGCGAACAAGAAGATCCTGAGGAAGTGATCTGGGACCTAGCTGTCCCTGCACTGCTCGCCTGAGGCAACACGAACACCTGTCCGAGAACTTGAGATGACGACCGTCCCAGAAACCCAGAAGAAGAAGGCCAAGGTCCGCAAGAACGTCGGCAAGGCCATTGCCCACGTGAAGGCTTCCTTCAACAACACCATCATCACTGTCACCGACAGCACCGGGCAGGTCCTCGCCTGGGACTCGGCTGGAACGATTGGCTACAAGGGAAGCCGCAAGAGCACTCCCTTCGCAGCGCAGCGTGCCGCGGAGAAGGTCGCGGACAAGGTTCGCAAGATGGGCGTCCACGAACTGGAAGTGTTCGTGAATGGTCCCGGCTCGGGTCGCGAGTCGGCGATTCGTGCCCTGGCCAGCTCGGGCATCGAAGTCAAGATGATCGAGGACGTGACCCCACTGCCTCACAACGGATGCCGTCCGCGCAAGCGTCGTCGCGTCTGATTCCCCGCATTCGAACTAGCACTCGGAAACTCTGATGGCCCGCAATAGCCAAAACGTCTGCAAGCTGTGCCGCCGCGAAGGCATGAAGTTGTTCCTGAAGGGACAGCGTTGCTTCTCGGAAAAGTGCGGTGTGAACCGCCGCGACTATCCGCCTGGCCAGCACGTCCGCCCGAAGAAGTCCACTGACTACGGCGCTCAGTTGCGCGAGAAGCAGAAGGCCAAGCGCATCTATGGTCTGCTGGAGCGTCAGTTCCAGCACTACTTCTCGGTCGCGCAGCGCCAGAAGGGCAACACGGGCGAGAACCTGTTGATCCTCATGGAGCGTCGCCTCGACAACGTGGTGCTCAACCTGGGCCTCGCTCGCTCGCGTTTCGACGCGCGCCAGATGGTTGCCCACGGTCACGTGCAGGTGAACAAGAAGCGCCTCGACATCCCCAGCTACCTCGTTCGCCCCGGCGATGAGATCCAGGTTGTGGGCGGTGAGAAGATCACCAAGAAGGCCACGGACGCGGTCGAGATGAACAAGGGGCAGGCTCTGCCTTCTTGGCTCGAGGCCACGCCTTCGGAGCTCAAGGGCAAGATCGTTCAGTTGCCCAAGCGCGAAGACGTGCCGCACCCCATCAATGAGCAGTTGATCATCGAGCTCTGCTCGAAGTAGTAGGAGGGCTCCCGACCATGCGTATTCGTTGGCGCAACTTCGAGTTGCCGTCTCAGGTCAAGATGGACCACGAGACGGCGACCAACCTGTATGCCAAGTTCACCGTCGAGCCCTTCGAGAAGGGCTTCGGCGCGACCATCGGCAACGGGCTTCGGCGCGTTCTGCTGTCTTCGATCGAGGGCACCGCGGTTACGTGGGTTCGGATCGAAGGCGTGGTGCACGAGTTCTCGACGATCCCGGGCGTCCTTGAGGACGTCACGCAGATCATCCTGAACATCAAGAAGCTCCGCGTCCGCATGCACACGGATGCTCCGACCACTCTTCGCATCGACGTCAACAAGCGCGGCGAGGTGCGGGCGGAAGCTATCGAGGGTGACCACAACATCGAGATCGCCAACCCGGATCTGAAGATCTGCACGCTGACGGAAGATGTCCGTTTTGCTTGCGAGATGCAGGTCAAGAAGGGCCGCGGTTACGTCACCGCCGAAGAGAACGTCAACGAGGAGATGGAAGTCGGCACGATTCCTGTCGACTCGATCTTCAGCCCCGTGCATCGCGTCAAGTATGCGATCGAGAACACGCGCGTCGGCAAGTCCACGGACTACGACCGCTTGGTCCTGGAAGTGTGGGCCGACGGCACGGTGACTCCTGAGATGGCACTGGTTGAGGCCAGCAAGATCTACAGGAAGCACCTGAACCCGTTCGTCCAGTACTTCGAGCTCAAGGAAGACCTCGCAGTGGATGGTGGCGTCCTTGCGCCTGAGGGCGACGAGGGAGCCAAGCGCCGCGAGATGGCGGACCTGCTGGCTCGCAGCATCGACATGCTCGAGCTCTCGGTCCGTTCGAAGAACTGCTTGGACAGCGAGAACGTCCTTACGCTGCGCGATCTCGTGCAGATGGCGGAGCCGGAGCTCCTCAAGGTGCGCAACTTCGGCAAGACGTCGCTGAAGGAAGTGAAGAACAAGCTCGCAGCGCTCGGCCTTTCGCTGGGCCTGAACGTCGAAGACTACAAGTGAGAACGCGACGCGCGTCGGCATGAGTCCGCTGCGCGTCCAACGAAGATCCAGCCATGAAGCACAACGTTGCGGGCAAGTCCCTCGGTCGTAACACGGCGCACCGCGCCGCCCTGCGCAAGAACCTTACTGTGTCGCTGATCCTTCACGAGCGCGTGGTCACCACGCTGCCGAAGGCGAAGGCCCTGCGGCCTCACGTCGAGAAGGTCATCACCATCGGCAAGAACAAGACGCTCGCCAATATTCGCCGCGCTACCGCGCTGCTGCAGGACAAGGAAGCCGTCAAGAAGCTCTTCGATGTCCTCGGTCCGCGCTACGCGAACCGTGCGGGTGGCTACACGCGCATCATGCGCATGGGCGACTACCGCATCGGCGACGGCGGCTCGAAGGCCGTGTTCGAACTCGTCGACAACAA
>JACCDO011133186.1_pt1 | contig 22875 bp, 16 predicted proteins | sample 7446101 | NCBI WGS metagenome assembly JACCDO01 (sample SAMN15323440, study PRJNA562643) | freshwater metagenome | isolation source: river surface water | place: USA:Blue River Watershed | collected 2017-08-16
ACATCTCGAACCTGGAAGTCAAGCTCACTTGCGGCGAAGGTAGTGCCAGGGTAACTTGGTGTCAGAATAGCAAGATGCACCCTCCAAATATAAAAAAGCCCTCCAAAAGAGGGCTTTTTTGTTTTAAGTGCAAATCGTTGTTACATAGAACATAATTGAAAAATGATTTTATCTCATAAGCAAATTCAGCTTGTCTCAAGATTGTTATTTCTATTAATTCCCTATTTTTTTATTCGATTAGGTTTTTATTTTTATCACATTCAAATATTTGATCAGTATCAATTCAGCGATATCTTATTAAGTTTTATTATTGGAATAAGATTTGATCTTGCTGGAATTTTACTGCTCAATATTCCGATTCTTTTAACTTCGTTTTTTTGTAGATTATCCCAGAAATTTGAACGAATTTTATTTGTCTCCCTAAATTCCATTGGTTTCTTGATATCTGTTAATGACTATGAGTTATACTCTTTTGTAGGGAAGAGATTAAGTTATGATTTTTTTCTCATTACAGACGATATCTTGGATCAATTGCCACAGGTAACTTTGTATTATTGGTATTTGCCATTTGTCGCAATATTAATATCAGTCTTATTTTATTTTTTTGATAAAAAATTTTTAAATTTTAATGTTAGAAATATTTCTCAAAGAATCTTAATTATCTCTCATCTCATCATCTGTTCTGTTTATTTTGTAGGTATTCGAGGAGGAATTCAGAATAAATCTATTAATGCTCAGACTGCTTTTATTCAAGGGTCTAATGAATTAGGGACTCTTGTTCTTAATACGCCTTATTTTTTTCTGAGAACTCTTGGGGCAAAATCAAGTTCTAAGATTTCGTATTTTAAAAAAGATGAAGATCTTAAGTTCATATTGTCGAAAGGGAGTCAATTTTATGGAGAATTTAAAAATAATAATAACAACGTAGTTCTTATTATTCTTGAAAGTTTTTCATTAGAATATCTTGAACAAGGTTACACTCCATTTTTAAAAAATCTCTCAGAGAAGTCTTTTTATTTAAGTAAGCATCTTGCAAACGGGAGAAGATCAATTGAAAGTCTTCCATCTCTTCTATGTGGTCTTCCGGCCCTTATAGATGAGCCCATTAGCAAGTCTATTTTTAGCAGTAATAAGTTTGAATGTTTTCCAAAGATTCTAAAAGATCTAGGTTATACCAATTATTTTTATCATGGGGGTAACAAAGGAACGATGGGATTTGAATCCTATACCTTATCCCATGGTTTTCATCGATATTTCTCAAGAGAAGATTATCCAAAATCTCAGGATTTTGATGGTGCCTGGGGGATTTATGATGGACCTTACTTTAGCTACGTAGCAGATGAGCTTAATAAAATTCCCAAGCCTTTTTTAGCAGGAATTTTTACATTATCATCTCATCAGCCGTATTCAATTCCTTCTGCCTTTAAAGACAAGTTTCCCAAAGGCACATTGGAAATCCATGAAAGTATAGGTTATGTGGATTTTGCGTTGAAAGAATTTTTTGAAAAAATTAAGAATGAATCTTGGTTTAAGAATACTTTATTTATTATCACTGCAGATCATGCACAAAAATTGGAAACTAAAAAATTTAGAAATATCTTAGGATCGTACAGAGTACCTCTTTTATTTTATCACCCTGGATATAATTGGGGTAAATTTAATCCAAACAAAGTGTCTCAACATTCGGATATTCCTTTTTCTGTTTTGGATTTTCTTGGAATACAGAAACCATTAAACGGAATGGGTAAGAGTGTTTTTTCAGAAGGAAATGGCCAGGCATTTAACTACGTTGATGGAAATTTTTATTACAGAATTGAGGGGGATCAATTTTTTAGAATGAATAAGTCCGGTGAGCAGCAAGCTGCACATTATGATTGGGAAAAAGGTGAGTTTAGTTCATATAAAAAATCAACGGACCCATACTTAAAGGCCTATATTCAGTATTTCATCAACGGACTTATTGCGAACAATTTATCTCTCTATCGCTAAGCCCAAATCGTTGTCACCTTTACCTCTTAAGGCTAGACTTAAGCGGAAATTTTTTTCTTTTAAAATAGTGGGGTCCCATGCATTCAATTGTTTCGCATATGGAGGTTAATTCAACTGATTTCTCCGCGAATTTTGAGTTTAATAAATCTTTAGCACTAGAGTTAAAAAATAGATTAGATCAAATAAAAGCTGGTGGAGGAGAAGACGCCATCAAAAAACATCGAGCAAGAAAAAAGTTTCTTGCAAGAGAAAGAATAGAGCGAATTCTGGATCCAGGTTCGCCATTTTTAGAACTCTCGACCATGGCAGCAAATGGGGTCTATGAAGAAGATGTTCCTGCTGCAGGAGTTGTTACAGGTATCGGTCTAGTTCATGGAGTGGAGTGCATGTTTGTGGCCAATGATGCCACGGTTAAGGGGGGAACTTATTTTCCATTAACAGTTAAAAAACATCTGCGGGCCCAGGAAATTGCTCTTGAAAATAGGCTTCCTTGTATTTATCTCGTCGATTCAGGTGGAGCGTTTCTTCCCAAGCAAGATGAAGTTTTTCCCGATAAAGAGCATTTTGGCAGAATCTTTTTTAATCAGGCCAATATGTCTTCTCTTGGGATTCCTCAAATAGCAGTTGTCTGTGGATCATGTACTGCTGGAGGTGCATATGTTCCGGCCATGAGTGATGAAACGATTATCGTAAAAGGCAATGGAACTATTTTTTTAGGAGGGCCCCCATTAGTTAAAGCTGCTACTGGTGAAGAAGTTTCTGCAGAGGATCTTGGTGGTGCAGATGTACATACTTCAAAATCAGGTGTGGCAGATCATTTTGCTGAAACTGAAGAAGAAGCCCTTGAGATGGCGAGAAACATCGTTTCAACTCTTAATTATCGACCCAAGCATCCCGGAAAATTTGTCTCAACTGTTAAAGATCCACTTTATAAAATGGAAGAAATTTATGGAATTCTTCCAAAAGATACAAGAAAACCTTTTGATGTTCGAGAAATCATTGCCAGACTTGTTGATGGATCTGAGTTTCAAGAATTCAAAGAAAGATATGGTTCTACCCTTGTTTGCGGATTTGCAAAGATCCATGGTTACTTAGTAGGAATCGTTGCCAATAATGGAATTTTATTTTCTGAGTCATCCATGAAGGGTGCGCACTTTATTGAGCTTTGTGGACAAAGAAAAATTCCGCTTCTATTCCTTCAAAACATCACAGGCTTTATGGTTGGTAGACAATATGAAAATGAAGGAATTGCTAAACACGGAGCTAAGTTTGTAACGGCCGTATCAACGGTAAAAGTTCCAAAATTTACGGTCATCATTGGCGGATCTTTTGGTGCCGGAAATTATGGAATGTGTGGGCGTGCATTTGCGCCTCGGTTCCTATTTATGTGGCCCAATTCTAAAATCTCTGTCATGGGTGGTGAACAAGCGGCGAATGTTTTGGCGACCGTGAAGCAAGATGGACTTAAGGCTTCTCAAAAACCATTAATGAATGAGGAAGAGCTTAAAAAATTCAAGCAACCTATTTTAGATAAATATGAAAAAGAAGGATCTCCCTATTACTCATCAGCAAGACTTTGGGATGATGGAGTGATTGATCCTCTTCAAACAAGAGATGTTTTAGGACTTTGTTTAAGTGTGACTCATAATGAGGAATTTTCTGATCCTCGTTGGGGTGTTTTTAGGATGTAATGATGAAATATATAGAACTAGTAGAAAAAGAAAATGGTGTGAAAGAAATTTGGCTTAATCGGCCAGAGATTCATAATGCCTTTAATGCAGAACTTATAGAAGAGATGATTTCACTCTTTGAAGGTTTAAAAGATTCAAGACTTCTAATCTTAAGTGGAAGAGGACCAAGCTTTTGTGCTGGTGCAGACTTGAATTGGATGAGTGCCATGAAAAATTATTCTAAGGAAGAAAATTTTTCTGATTCAAAGAGACTCGCGAAAATGTTCTCTATTATCAATGATTGCGATATTCCAATTATTGGAAGAATTAATGGCCACGCACTTGGTGGAGGGGTAGGACTAGTAAGTGTTTGCGATTATGTCGTTGCTTCAAAAGAGGCCCTTATGGGTTTTACAGAAGCTAGGCTTGGTCTAATTCCTGCCGTTATTTCTCCATATTGCCTTTCAAAAATTGGGGAAAGTTTTGGAAGGGCCTGGATGCTTTCAGGAGAGAGATTTTCATCCGAAGAAGGAAAGCGCATGGGACTAGTTCACGAAGTCCTTGAAAAAGATAAATTAGATCAAAGAATTGAAGAGTTAACAAAGTCCTTTCTTATGGCAGGTCCAGAAGCTTCAAAAGAAGCAAAAAGACTTATTAGAAGTGTGATGAAAAACTTAAAGGCGTCTGAAGATTTAACCTGTCGAATGATTTCAGAAAGAAGAATCAGTCAAGAAGGGCAAGAGGGTATGCGTGCCCTTTTAGAAAAAGATAAACCAAGTTGGATAAAAAAATGAAAATAAAAAAAATACTTGTCGCCAATCGTGGTGAAATTGCACTGAGAGTTCTTAGAACGGCCAGAGAAATGGGAATAAAAGTCGTCACTGTTTATGCTGAGGATGATAAGTATTTGCCTCATGCTCTTAAATCTGATGAAGCCTACTCTCTTGGAATGGGTTCACTTTCAGAGACTTATTTAAATCAAAAAAAGCTGATTGAAGTAGCAAAGCTTTCTGGGGCAGATGCTATTCACCCAGGTTACGGGTTTCTCTCAGAAAACACAGAGTTTGCTAAACTAGTTGAAGGATCTGGGATTATTTTTATTGGCCCAACTCCTGAATCAATCACCTTAATGGGAGATAAGATAGGTTCTAAAGTTGCACTTGAGAAATATAAAATCCCCATGATCCCTGGTTATCATGGAGATAATCAAGATGAGAATTTTCTCGCCAATGAAGCTAAAAAAATTGGATTTCCTGTTCTTATTAAGGCCTCTGCCGGAGGTGGTGGTAAGGGGATGAGAATAGTTCATCAAGAAAGTGAGCTTCTTGAAGCGATCAGAGGAGCGAAGTCGGAGGGGCTTAAGGCCTTTTCAAGTGATAAGGTTTTAATTGAAAAATATATTGTGAATCCAAGGCATATTGAAGTTCAGCTCATGAGTGATACTCATGGGAATCATCTTCACTTTTTTGAAAGGGAGTGCTCGATTCAAAGAAGATACCAAAAAATAGTGGAAGAAACCCCAGCTCCAAATTTATCTAATGAGTTGAGGCTAAAAATTTGTGAAACGGCGACAAAAATATCTTCTGGAATTAATTATAGGGGTGCGGGAACGGTTGAATTTATTTTATCTCCGGATGGATCTTTTTATTTTCTAGAAATGAACACGAGACTGCAGGTTGAGCATCCAGTGACAGAAATGGTGACTGGACATGATCTTGTGAAATATCAGATTTTAGTTGCTCAAGGTGAAAATCTACCAGTTAAACAAGAGGCTATTAAGCAAAGAGGTCAGTCAATCGAATGTCGAATATATGCTGAAAATCCTGATGAAAACTTTATGCCTACCATTGGAAAAATTGAAAAGATAGGAACTCCTACGCTTAGAGATGTTCGTCTTGATTGTGGATTTAGTGATGGAAGTGAAGTTGGGGTGAACTATGATCCTATGCTCGCAAAATTAATTGTTTGGGGCGAAGATAGGGAATCTGCTATTCAAAAGAGTATTTTGAGTTTGGATGAAGTGTTGTTTCTTGGAGTTAAAACCAACAGAGATTATTTGAAAAGAATATTAGGACACAAAGATTTTATTGCTGGAAAAACTCATACACACTTTATTCCAGATCATAAAAATGATTTGCTACCCTTGGATTTGAATCATGATGAAATTGCCGGCGCCATTGCAGCTTTTGGATTTGCTCAAAATGAAAAGAATGGATTAAAAAATCAGAGTGAATCTAAAAAGAACCCATGGCTTACGCTCAGTGGATTTAGGAATTAATATGGAAAAGAAATTTAATGTAAACGGGAAAGAAGTTTTGGTGAAAGATTTTACTCACCTTGGAGAATCGATTTCGTTTAATTTGAATGGAAAAAAATATCATTTTAAACTTCAGTATCATTCTTCTCATGAATTTGTTTTTTTTGGTGATACTAAATATCAAGCAGTGGTGAGTTCACCTCTGTCTTCCGGGGATTCGATCGTTCTCATAAACGGGAAAGAGGCAAATGTAAGTGAGCAGACGGTGAAGTTTGGAAAATCAAAATCCCATACTGGAGGACTTAAATCCCCAATGCCAGGAAAGATTTTTAAAGTGATTAAACCAGCTGGATCTCAAGTTTTAAAGGGAGAGACAATTCTCATTTTAGAGGCCATGAAAATGGAACATTCTATTCGAGCGGATCAAGATGGGGTTGTAAAAAAAATCAACTTTAAAGAAGGTGAGTTGGTTCAAGGCGGAGTCGTTTTAGTAGAGCTGGAGTAAGGAATGATTAAAATTGTAGAAGTTGGTCCTCGAGATGGTCTGCAAAATGAAAAGCAAATAATCCCTACGGAGATTAAATTTGAATTTATAAAAAAATTAGTTGATGCCGGTCTTAGGACAATTGAGGTGACTAGTTTTGTAAAAGCTCCTGCAATTCCTCAGATGAGTGATGGAGTAGAGCTTTTTGAGTTAATAAAGAATACTTTTACGGATCAAAATCTTCATTTTCCATGTCTCGTTCCAAATCTTAAAGGATTTGAGACCGCACAGAAAATTGGAGTAAAAGAAATAGCGCTTTTTAGTGCAACTTCTAATTCATTTACCCAAAAAAATATCAACGCCACAATTGATGAAAGTTTTAAGCGAATGGAGGAAGTTTCTTCTCAAGCCAAAAATGAGGGAATGAAAATGAGAGGCTACGTTTCTACCGCCTTTGGTTGCCCTTATGAAGGCAAAAAAGACATAAAATCTTTAGTTGATGTGACGAGAAGATTTTTTGAATTAGGTGCAGAAGAAGTTTCAATCGGAGATACGATAGGAGTAGCTGTTCCTTCGCAGGTTCGAGATTATTTAAAAATTCTTTCACAGGAATTTGATGTGAAAAAATTGGCGATGCATTTTCATGATACAAGAGGCATGGCAGTTACGAATATCCTGACTTCCCTTCAATTTGGAATTGAGACTTTTGATTCCTCTGCGGGTGGTATTGGTGGGTGTCCTTATGCTAAAGGTGCCACGGGAAATGTGGCAACCGAAGACATTTGGTATTTACTTGAATCTGAAGGTCTTAAAACAGGAATTAATTTGGAAAAGCTTAGTGAGGCTTCGAAGTTTATTTTAGAAAAATTAAACAAGAATACAGAGTCAAAATTTCTTAGAGCTTATTTAAATACAGGTAAAATATGAGTTTTTTTTCTCAAACGTTTCATGACTTAATTGTGGAGTTAAATGAATCTATTTTGTGGATAACACTAAATAGGCCTGATGCAAGTAATGCATATTCTGAGAAAATGATTGAGTCTTTTGTTTCTGTTTTAAAGCAAGCTGATAAAGACAAAGAGGTTAGAGTGATCGTGATCACTGGAGCAGGAAAACATTTCTGCGCTGGAGGTGATATTAAGGCGATGAAGAATAAATCAGGGATGTTTGCTGGAGAGTCTAATGAACTCAGAGAACTTTATCAAAATGGAATTCAACAAATTCCCTTAACTATTTCTCAGCTTAAAAAACCGGTCATTGCAATGGTTAATGGCGCAGCTGTAGGGGCCGGATGTGATCTTGCGGCCATGTGTGATATGAGAATCGCTTCACAAGAGGCGAGTTTTGCAGAAACATTTGCTAAAGTGGGCCTGGTTCCAGGAGATGGTGGAGCCTTTTTTATGACAAGAATCATAGGATTTGCTAAGGCCATGGAGATGTTTCTTACTTGTCAGACTATTTCTGCAGAAGAAGCCTTGAAAATTGGACTTGTCTCAAAAGTGGTAGAACTTAAAGACCTTAAAAATGAAGTTGAAAAATTGGCAAAGCATCTTTCAAGTCTTCCTCCAATTGCACTTCAGATGACAAAACGAGCGGTGATTCATTCTTATAAATCTGACTTAATATCACATTTGGAATTAATGGCAGCTTATCAAGGCATTACTCAGCGTTCATCGGACCACTTTAAAGCAATTGAAGGCCTTTTGACGAAAACTCAGGCAAGTTTTGATCATCTTTAAAAAATAATTTTTGACAACTCGCTCGATCACCTCAAAAATTAAAGAATATGAAATTTACTCACTTCCTTTTTTTATTAGTTCTAGTATCAAGTTGCACAACCATTCATTTTAGATCTCAAAATTCCATTCCTGTTTCCTTTGAGGGTAACCCAAAGCACAGACGTGAAGTCTCAATCGTTGGGCATAAGCAATTTTATTTTTGGGGTCTTGAGCCTGAAGAACACGAAGTCTTTATTGATGAAGAAGTAAAGAAGGCCGGATACGACAGTATCTCTAAAGTTATTATTTATGAGCAAAAAAATTCTCAGGACATATTGATTTCATTTTTAACCTTTGGTCTCTATATGCCTAGAGGATACACCATTACTGGTTTCACTAGTGGTGGGGTTAATTTTGAAGAAGTCGAAGATACATTACCAGAAATTAAATAAACTTTTGACCGTCAGGAAGAGGTCTTCCAAGGATGGATATTTTGAGGCCAAGGATGGCCTTTTTTTATTTACTTAGTTTTCTCGCTCGTATGTTCCAAAGTGGTTTCGTGATGAGATTAAACCACAGAAAAAATCCCACGAAGCAAGAGATAAAAGTAAAAAATGTTGAAGAGAAAGAGAATGCATTGTTGGCCACTGAGAATGCTGTTAAAAAAATAAAAGTTAGCCCTCCAAAACAACCAGTCATTTGTGAAGTTAATTTAAGGGTCATGGCCACTTTAGGTTCTGGTTTTAAAAAAGAAAAGGGCCACCAGATAAAATCTTTATCAGATAACCAATTATGAAATGCGGCCAATAATTCTAGTATTTTCATTTTAAACTACTCATTAAATTGTTAAAAAAGTTTTTCTTATAATCTTTTACTTCTTCCTCATTCATTTCTCCAAAATTGGTTCGATCAATTTCTTTGTAGCAATGAGAAAGCTCGTTAATAAATCGAGATTTATACCTAGGAATCATTTTGTTGTAAATTTTTCTTTCTTTCGCGTAAGTCATAATAAGTTTTTTTCTCGCTCGAGTGATGCCTACGTAACATAATCTTCTCTCTTCATTGACATCAGTTCCATCTATGATGGTTTTTTTGTGAGGAAGGAGTTCTTCTTCCATACCCACTAGAAAAACGTGATCAAATTCAAGGCCTTTAGAACCATGTAAAGTCATGAGAGTGATTTCGTGTCGTTTGAAATCCTCCGTTGAGTTTCGGCTATCCTGTGAATCAGCAAGGAGAAGTCGCTCGACAAAATTTCTTAAGGTGGCGTCCTCATGATAACGATCTTGGAAGCGATCTGCTGTGAGAAGAAAGTTTTTTACATCTTCTTTTTTTCTCGCAACAAGTTTTGAGGAGTCATAGCTTTTTTCAATAAAGTCATCATAGTGAATTTCACTCAGAAGTGACTCTATTGATAAAAGAAGAGTGTCCTGATTAAACTTTTTTTGGAATTTTTTGATTAACTCAACAAAAGATTTAATTCCCTCATGTTCAGTTTCATCCTCTAAAACATGAAAGAGTGGTCTTTTTTGTTCCTCTGATTTTGCTAAGAATTTATTTAATGTCACACTTCCAATCCCGCGGTGAGGAACATTCAAAATTCTTCTCAGAGACAGCTCATCTCTCGAGTTTTGAATAACGGTTAGGTAGGCAATAATATCTTTGATTTCTTTTTTTTCGTAAAACTTTTGCCCACCAATAATATTATAAGGAATTTGCGCCATTCGAAGTTGATCTTCAAATGGAGGAATTTGAGTGTTCGAGCGATAAAGAATGGCAATATCGGCCAGATCAGTTCCGTGGGATTGAAGTTTAATGATTTCTTCAATCACGATCGCCGCCTCATGATCTGAATCTCCTGAGGCCCAAACGATAGGTTTTGCTCCTTCCATTTGAGAAGTCCTCATCGTTTTTTCTTTTCGCTGAATATTTTCCTTGATCACTTCGTTTGCTAAATGAAGAATCGGAAATGTTGAGCGATAGTTTTCTTCAAGTTTGATGATTTTTGTCTGATGAAAATGTTTTTCAAAGTTTAAAATATTTGTAATGTCTGCACCTCTGAAGGCGTAAATAGATTGATCGTCATCTCCCACCACGCAGATATTATGATGGGTGGATGTTAGTCCTTGAATAAAATTAAACTGAAGATTATTCGTATCTTGATACTCATCAATCATGATGTAGCGGAAGCGTTCAGAGTATTTTTTAGCAACCTCTGGAAATTCACGAAAAAGCCTAACGACAAGAAAGAGAATATCATCAAAATCAAGGGCATTATAAAATTGCAACTTTTCCTGATAGTAGTGATAAACAAATTCTGTGGCCCCATCATAGTTATTTTCAGGGTCATATTCTTTGCTTTTAGGAAACTCAATTGGGGTGATGCCTTTGTTTTTAAGCAGTCCAATTTTTCCCATGATGATGCCGCGATCGTAGGTTTTACTGGACCGATAGTGCTTAAGGGCCTCTCTCACAATACTCATTTGATCAGCCTGATCATAAATGGTAAATAAATTATTGTAGCCCAAATGATGAATATCTTCTCGAAGAATTCGAATCCCCAATGAATGAAAAGTACAAAGTGTAATCCCACGACGAAATTTTGCCTCGACGAGATGACTTACTCTTTCTTTCATTTCAGCAGCAGCTTTATTGGTGAAGCTCACGGCCAGAATTTGATGGCCAGGAATTTTTAGGTTCTTTAGCATGTGGGCAATTCGATAAGTGACAGTTCTTGTCTTACCGGATCCGGCGCCCGCCAGGATTAAAACAGGCCCTTCTACCGTTTCGGCAGCTTCGCGTTGTTCTGGATTGAGTCCCTGGAGTGAAATCATAAGAAGGGCAGAATAAAAAAGGGGGGAGGAAGTGTCAAAATCAAAAGACAAAAAACACCTTACTTTGTAAACTCTGATTCTACTAAATGAGATTCATCGAGGTTCTATGAAATATCTAATTACATCCGCTCTCCCTTATGCCAATGGACCTATTCATTTTGGCCATATTGCAGGGGTTTACCTTCCAGCAGATATCTATACTCGTCATAAAAAACTTAAAGGCGAGAAGGCGATCCACATTTGTGGTTCTGATGAGCATGGTGTGGCCATAATGCAGAACGCTCAAAAGGCAAAAATTAGTTATCAAGATTATGTCAATCAGTGGCATAAAACCCATAAAGATTTATTTGATAAATACGACATCAAATTTGATTTTTTTGGACAGACATCTCAAGATTATCACAAAGAAGAAACCCTGAAGTGGTTTAATGATTTACTTTCAAAAAAACTCATAGAAAGACGTGAGGAAAAACAACTTCAGTGTCAGGATTGTAAAAACTTTCTTCCCGATAGATTTGTTGAAGGGGAGTGTTACGTTTGTGGATATGCTGAAGCTCGTGGAGATGAGTGTCCAGATTGCGGGACTTGGATTGATCCACTTAAATTAAAAAAACCAGTATGTAAGTTTTGTGGCAGTAAAAATGTTTCCGCCGTTGATTCTTATCAGTGGTATCTCATGCTTTCAAAATCTCATGAGAAATTTCAATCGTGGTTTGAATCAAGAAAGCCATTTTGGAGAAAAAATGTTGTTCCTTTTGTTGAATCATTAACCAAAGATAATCTTGTTGATCGAGCAATAACAAGAGATCTTGATTGGGGAATTGATGTCCCTCTACCAGAAGCTAAGGGTAAAAAGATTTATGTTTGGTTTGATGCTCCTATTGGTTACGTTTCAAATACCAAAGAATATTTAAAACAAATTGGATCCAATGAAGACTACGTCAAAGATTGGTGGGGAAATAAAGACGTAAAAATTATCAATTTTATCGGAAAAGATAATATTATTTTTCATTCAATTATTTTTCCAGTGATGTGTATGGGAACAGGTTTTGTGAATCCCGTGACTGATCTTCCGGCGAATCAGTATGTGAACCTAGAAGGAAAGCAATTTTCTAAATCTAAGGGGTGGTATGTAGATGCTGATGAGGCGATTACTCAATTTGGATCAGATGCACTTCGGTTTTATTTAACTTCACTGATTCCAGAAACTTCGGACTCAAGTTTTACCTGGAAGGGGTTTGAATTAAAAATTAATTCAGAGCTTGCTAATAACATTGGAAATTTTATTAATAGGGCGATGAAGTTTTCTGCTAAAAACTGGCCTGAGGGATTAAAGGCAGAAAAGTTTTTAGCTTTTGATCAGGATCATGAATCGACAGTGAGAGATTTCATGAAGGAATATCATGAACTTTTAGATTCTCAGCAAATTAAAAAAGGTCAAGAGCATCTGATGAGTTTAGGTTCAAAGGTGAACTTGTTTATTTCTGATAGAGCGCCTTGGACTGAATTTAAAACGGATCCAGAGAAGGCTGCTGAGACCATTGCTATATCTTCGATGTATGTAATGGTTCTTGGTGTTTTCTTCTCTCCTTATCTTCCGAATTTGTCGGCTTCAATTCTTTCCTATTTCGGCTTAAATGCTCAGAGTGAGGTGGTGAAGAAAATTTACCAGGGTGACTTAGAAGCTCTTAAGGGATTTTTCCGTGCAGGATTTAAACTTCAGGTTGAACCGCAAGGCCTTGTTCCTAAGATAGATCCAAAAGTTATTGAAGAGCTTGATAAAAAATTAAAAGAGAAAGCTCAGGCCTAATTATTAAAATATCTGGGGTCAATTTTGATCCCAGGTTCTCCTCTGGGATTAGTTGGACAAACGACTGGTTGATCCCACGTTTGAAGAATTTTACCATTACTTGAATCAATCATTGCACGAAACGAAACCTCTTGGTTTTTGTCATTTTTTAGATTTATTTTTAATGATTCTACGTTGAGGGCCCTATTGTTTTGGAGCCAAATGAGAGATTCAACTTTTTCGATTGAAATTGTTTTTAAGCTTTGACCTCCTTGAAGTTTGAGACTTTTTTCCACTTCTTTTTGCCAGTGTGGAGAAGGTAGGTTAAATGGAATAATTTTCTTTAAGTCATTTTGAGAAGTCACACTCTTTGGGTTAATAATTCTTCTCCCATTAATTTTAAATTCCTTATTTGATGTGATATTATCACCTGCAAATTCATCTCTATAGACAATCCAAAAGATCAAAGATCCAGAAATAAGTAGAAGAAAAAAAATCCATTTCTTTTTTTTAATCATTTATGTCAAATTCAAAATTAATAACTTTAAAAGGTTGGTGTCCGTTATAGTCTGAATCAAGATAATCATCATTGTTATTATCTGGATCATGAAAACAATCCGAACAATTGCTGAATCTTGCTCTCAGACGACATCGAAATTTTGTTCCAGGAGGGATCCACTTATTAATTTCCATAATCATAAGATTTCCAGCATTAAAACTTTTAGTTTCTGAGTCTTTTACAGTCGAAGTAAAGTAATCGTTTTGAGGAAGAATTCGAGAAAAACTTGCATCGTTGGCGCCAGGTAAAAATCTCACAAGGCATTCATGTGGATTAAAAGTAAAATCTTCATCAGTTGTACCACTGGATTTGTAACCCAAGCAGTCTTTATCTTGAAGGGAGAGTCCTTGTTTTTTTCTGAATTCATTTTGAGAAACCCAGCGAGAACTATTTAACTCATCTTCATCATCTTCTAAGAGAACCATGCAGACCGGCGCAGCTGCATCAGTAGGAAATTTACCGTCATCATCTTCTACTAGTCTTTTGTATTCTTTATCTGGATACCCATTATCGGGGTCACAAGTCTCATCATCGATCGCACCTTCATCAACCGTAGTATAATCATCTACTGCACATGGGCTAAAATTTCCTGTCTCTTCATCTGTCACATGAACATGGTCCCAGTCGGTCGCAAGAATTTGAACTCCTGCCATTGTACTATTTGAGTTATTAAATAAATTGGGTATCACAGCGACAATTTCACCGGGAGAAATTTTAATGTTAGAATTGTTGTAGTCGACACTTGCAACATCTGTTGATAGTGGAATAGAGAGACCTTTAAAAAGAAGTCCTTGCAAAAGACCTTCGACATCAGATCTATTATCAATGACAAAAAAACTCACAGCATCAGGTCTATCATTAGTAGGCGTGTTAAGATCAATTAGCTCTTTACTAATGAGGATAGATTTTCTTCGATTGTTTTCATTCACTTCAGTTAAATTCTGTTCAGGAATAGTTCCTACCACATCACTGAAAACAATGGATCTATCTTTGGTACTATTCCCATTATCGTTATAAGTTTTAAATAATAACAGGCCATAGTCATCTAGGAGTTTTTCGGATTCATTTTTAGTGAAATTTCGGCATAGTCCTGTGCCAGTGAGAGAATTTCCAGTTATATATTTGTTGATGTTTTTAGCAAAAATTTGGAAAAAACGTCTGAAAGTAGGAGGGTTTATAAATTGAGTCCAGAGAAAAGAATTGTTTGCATCCAGATTATTAAAATGAATATCATCATTAAAGGCAGTTCCAAAGAAATAATCATCAATAGACTTAGCGTTCAAGTCGCCAAGTTCACTCATGGTTTCTGCTAAGAGTAAGAAAACGTAAGCCGTCGCTTCTTCATGAGCATCATCTGAGTCAGTGGAGAGACTACACTGTTCCTTAAATTCCTCTGTAAGAGCTACCAAATAATGACTTGCGATCTGACCTGCGTAGTGAACATCTTCTAACAAGAGATCTGGAAAGTTTGGATCATAGAGTAAATATTCAGGATAAGAAAGTCTTCCCTCAGAGGTGGTATCAATAGCACTGATATGTAGAGAGTCACTTTCACTAATTGGCCTAGATTGGTTCATTGTTTTACCAAGGGCCCATTCTCCGAAGTGTGTTCGTTGATTGACAATGTAACTTATGTAATCGGCGATTCCTTCATTAATAGATCCCGCCTCATCATAACCAAAATTTCCAAGAGAAGCTCTAAAGCCATGGGCCTCAGTTTGAGTTGCATTTCTTAGGTTCATTAAAATTGAGACCATCGCATGCCCAAGCTCATGATAAATAATTGATGGATCCTGAACAAAATAGAAATTTGAAAACTCAGAACTGTAGCCAAAACATAATTCAGGGCCAACTGGGCTGAAGGAGGAATTGTTTTCGATATCACATTGGGAATAAGTATTAATAAAGCCATTTCGAAATGTTTTACTATCAATATTTGTTAAGCCTTTAAACCAAAACATTTGTGAGTCGTTAAGATAAGGAGGAATGGATCGAGGAACGGTTTGTCCGAGACTATTAACCCGGTTATAAGCGAAAGCAAGCTTTTCAAAATATTTTTGAAGACCTTGATTGATGTGATACAGAGTATTTACCTGATAGAATTCAGGGCTACCTGTTTCAAAAACCCAAGTTCGATCCGTTTGTCTTGGAAGAAGTTGTAGGTTGTCTTTATTTTCAAAAACTCTGACACAGTTTGAAACTTCGCTTTCAAAAAGACCATCAAAAAAACTTATACCACAATCACCCGTGAGTTTTGTGTTTAAAGTAATAAGCTCCGGCACTTCATCATCAATGATTGTATTCATCTTTGGGTTTTCCGGAGAATAACGGGATCCCGCGATAATAAAAGGTGAATCTCGATAGATAAATGCTTTCCCATCAAAGCTTCCATCATTACGAAATGTCGTTTTATTTTTAGAGCTTCCTTTGACTTCAGTAAAATTACAACCAGAGATACCAATGAAGGCTAAAACAATAAAGCTTCCAAGAAAATTTTTTCTAAAAAAAATTTTCTTCATCTGCTCTTCTTTTTTAGTTCTCAAACTTATCCCTATCATAATGTCCTAAAAACCAACTGCCCCCGCACTGGCACCTTGTTGGATTCCTTGGTTTAAACTATCCATAAATGACTTAATTCCAGAGGAATTATTTCCGGCGGTACAAAATGCAGGAAGATCTTCTTCTGAAGCCGTTATCGATCCTCCTGATTTGGTGACGATTTGTTTTGAATATTGAATTACAATCTCGTCATCGCAGTTCACTTGACTGATTGTTGTAGGTACACCATCACTTCCTAGTTTGACATTTTCTCGTGTGCAGTTTCTTTTTTTAGCAAATTCTTCACATAATTTATCGACTTCAGTATTCCCAGTTGTTGGCTTTGGGGTAGTTCCTTCAGCTGCAGGTGCACTCTCTGTAGTTGTAGGAGGTGTGTTCGTAGTTTGTTTTATAGAAACATCAAATCCTGCACTCATACATATCTCAATCGCCGATTCAACAGAATTGCCTGAAGTTGTTTCAGAATTATCAGACTCTGCGCAGACTCTTTCCAATTCATTAATCGCATCTGCGCCACCAGGAAGTGCGCCTATGGCATCGAATGTGTCTTCAATTGATCCTGAACAAGCGGGACCTGGATTGGTCATGGCCATGCCATATTTTCTGCAGAATTTATTTGTGTTTTGACCAAGTTCACTTTGTGCTTTTGCTGCATCTGCTTGTTGTTGTTTTTTTTGAGCATCAAATTCAGCAACAAATTTGTCGTGTTGAGTAATACATTGTTTTGCTATGTCTCTAGCTTCATTTGCTACTTGAGAATATTTTTTAGCTGTATCGTTTATATGCTGAGCAAGTAATCCTGAACTTGAGCCAAGACCTCCGCCTAAGATTTGATTTTGTTGATCTTCAACACTCTTTTTAAGAACCTGAATATTAGATTTAAACATTTCTGTAAATTTCTCAGGGTCCTCTAGAAGAAGAGCTCCATCTTCTGAACCGTTAGTTGCGTTCCTAAAGAGGTCGAGGTGCTTTTGACCGTCTGGTACATTTCTTTGGATACCTGTCGGAGAATTGAATCCAGCACCAAATGCTCCTCTAAGGAGTTCTCCATCTCTCATGTATTTTGAGAGTGCGGTATCAAAAAGACGAACCATATCTTTTTTATTTTTTTCTACGAGTGCTTTATAGTTATTCACTCTGGCCGTTCTGTCTGTCTTAATGTCGGTAATAATTTTATCTACTTGATTTGAGCATTCTTGCATTTTCTGAGAGCATGATAATGCAGAGGCAGCACAGAAGCCGGAAGAGCCGGTGTTGAAAGATTCAGCAGAACAAGTTCCTTGAGTTGTTGCATTTGCTTTTGTTGAGCTGTCACAATTGATGAGTCGTTGCTTGATTTCATTCTTAACATCTTGTGCATGGGTTTTTGCTAGAGTTTTATAGTCTTGATGAAGTTGACGAAGTTTACTTAGAGCAGTTGATCCAGTCATTTTGTTATTTAGAGTATTCGCCTTAAATTGCGCCTGACAATTTTTGATGAGATCAGAGAAAAAGACACCAGGAGTTCTATTGGATGAGGCCGGAACAACTTTAGTTTTTAATTTTCCTTCAGAGTCGACTTCTTGAACTTCATAAGAGTTTTCCATTCTTAGTACGTAGCGATTACCTTGTTGAGATTCAAGAGATCTTAACTCGGTTAATTTTTTCTCTAATGTTGTAGAGTCATCTTGCATGATTTGTTTAATTTTATCTTTTAGAAAATTTGAGGCATTATCGTTAGCAAACTTGGAGGCAGATGGATCGTAGATTTTTCCTAGAACTGTATCCAGTTGGCTTTGTTGTTTTAGACAATCATTTTTTAGATTTTTATCAATTGATTGGATTTCTGCCTCGAAAGCTGCTGAGTTTGTACTTGCAACTAGCGCCATCGCATTACCAGATCTTCCACCAAGTTCTGACTGGATGTCGGCCTGTAATTTTTGTAGTTCAACATTTTTTTCGTTAAATTTAGTTTGAGTGTCAGAAAATAAATCTGGAGTGAGAGCACCATTAAGTTTGACTGATGAACTTAGACCACTTCCTAATTTACTGACAATGGAACTATCTACGATGACTTTGTCAAAATTGAGTTCGACTTGTTTGGCGAGTTTATCTGCTAAGGAGTTGATGTCAGATAAGACTTCGTTGTGTGATCTTGCGTATGACTCGGCAGAAAATCCCATTGGACCTGATTTAGTTGATACTGTTTCCTGGAGTTGTGTATTAATGGCATTGAGTCCACCTTTGCCAAGCTTATTAAATTGATCTTTATTTAGCATGGAGGCACAAGCAGGATTGTTGAACTTTTTTCCAAAATCAAATAGGGCAGGATTTTTTGATTTAACTTCATTGGTTAATTCGGAATCTCCTCCATTGAGTAGAGCGGTGGATTCTTGAATTGAATTTAAATCCGTTTTTGAAGCTTCGATAAATTGATTTTGAAGAGCTTCTATGTTTGTTGATAATTTATCTAGTTCATTAATTCTGGATTTAAAGAAACCATTAAGAATTTGAGTTGCATTTTTCATACAGCCCACTCCAAAAAGTTCTCCTCCTGAATTCGTTTCTACAGAAAAGTTTTTATAGAGTTTCTCGATGGCGCCGAATTGTTGAGCATAGGCCTGAACTTCGGCATCTTGGGCAAATGGATCTCTCATTGTGGCCTTGATTCCAGTTCTGCAGACCTCACTGTTTACTTCTGTGAGTGTCGTAGGGAGAGTTGTACACAGTAGACTATTTGGATTAATTCCGTTGATTGCCAAGTACTCATTTAGTCCTGGAATTTGAGAAAGTTTTTGTGGATTAAAAAATTTGTCAGCAGTAGGTGTTTGTTGTTGTTTTAAAGCATCCATCGTCATTAACATTTGAGGACTGGGCGGTCTATTCTGACCAGATATTGTGCTATAAATACTCGCGGCCGTGCCTAGAACACTTAAAGCAGCTCCAGCAATGTCTCCTGTTTCGTCTTTTGCAAAAGCAGGCATGGGGGATAAGATGAGATTGGTGCTAATTGCGAAAGTAAAAGCTTGTTTTAATTGAACACTAAATTTCATTTTTACAACCTTCGTTTTAAAAACTATCCACTTGATATTTCGGTTATTAAGAAGAATTTCTTTATAAAATCGTCTTCTTAGCTTTTATCCTGATTAATATTGTAAGGCTCTCCGGTGATAAGTTGTAATTTCGGGAGAATCCTAGGTGTTATAACTTGGCTTTTTTTCAAAAAGCAGTGAAACTAAGATAGTGGAATCTTAAGAATTTTATGAGGACATAGGACGTGTTTGGAAAATTATTTAGCTTTAAAAAAGTGCCCACAAATAATGGCAATAATCTTGATGAAAATGATTTAGATCATGATAATGTTAAGGTTTTTGAAATTGAATTAACTAACATGGAAGGTAGTCCAAGTTACGTTCTTACTCATCAATTAACAATTGGTAGTGAGATTGGAAATATAGTTGTTGCTGATCCTTCCATCTCTCCTCGTCATGCAAGTTTTATTCTTCAGCAAAGTGTTGTTTCAGTGATTGATCATTCAAGTGTCAATGGAACAATCGTAAATGGTAAAAAGATTACTCCTGGAAAATACATCATCTTAGATGAAACAGATGAAATTATGGTGGGAGATCTTGTTTTAAAAATTAAAACTCGTCTAGATAAAGTTCCAAAAACGAGTGACTCAATTCAGGAATCAGAATCCTCGTTAGAAGATGTCACTCTAGATCAAGATTCAAATGCAGATGAAGAGGAACCAGAGCAAGTTATGGAAGAAAGTGATAAAACTCCAACTCCATCGAAATTTAAAAATTTACTAGCGAAGTTTAAAAGAAAATTATCTTTTAAAAAACCAAAGCCTGGAAAGGCGAAGATTGAAGTTTCTGTCGCGGCCACTTATTCTGCCAATGCACTTCCTAGGGTTATAGCAGTTTGTATGGATTTACTGCTCTCTTATGCCATCGTCATTATTTTGATGCCGTTTGATGATTTTAAGGACTTCATTGCTTTTATTCCTGAACAAATTGATGAATTACTCGGTGTTCGACTCTTAGATATATGGAATGAATTTACAGCAGACTATGAAGCTATCCGAGAAATTATCAAGGATGTTTTTGTATTTCTTGAAGGAGTTATTCATCTAGGTCCATTGTTATTTATTTTTATTGGCCTTCGATTAATAACAACTTTAATTTTTGGAGTCAGTATTTCTGAATACCTTCTTAGCATGAAAGGAGGGGGGAATGGAATTTGGGCCAGAATTGGTGGCGTTCTTAGAGTTTTAGTGGGAGTTATAACAGGTCCATTGTTAATTTTTGATGTTCCGGCCATTGTATCCAGAAAAACATTTAAAGAATTTATCACCTTCACTCAAGTACAACTTAGGTCTAAATTTATTGCCATTTTAAGCACTATTATTTTTCTTCCCGTATTCACTGGTTTAGTTTTAATTGCTCCTATGTTTGAAGGATTTGAGCCTCCGTCGCCCATTGTTGTTTCTGAGGCTGTTGAGAAGAGAGTTCGAGTGAAAAAACAGCCTCAACCACAGGAAGGAGAAGCATTAGAGGCTGAGGTGCCAAAGATTGTTCAATCAAGTCGTTTTTTAAATTTTGAATTGAAATATAGTCCTTCTGAAATTCTCATCGTTCCTGAGATAAAAATAAAAGGTAGTGGAAAAAAGCTTTCCTATAAAACTTTTTCTAATTTTTATTTAAAAGATATGCAAAGAGTCGCATCCATAGAGTTACTTAAGACATTCAATTTTCAACAGCTACTTGGATACGGAATGAAAGGAAATTTTTTGTTATACGATAAGTATCCTGAAATTTATGGATTTGTTTATCAATCAGAAAATCTTCTTTCAGTAAATCCTAATTCAGACCCTAAAGCTCATCTCGCCTTTGCGAATGAGTTTATGACTTTTACTAAAATGACCCTAGGGCTAGGTTTAGATAACTTTTTAGAAATCATGGAAACTCAAACACCAATGCTTAAAGGCTTAATAGAATATAGGGCGTCACTCCTTTCATTATTTGAGTCTCAATCCTTTGATGAAATTGGGTTTATTAAAATAGGAAATTCTCATTTTATGAAGATTTCTTTCATCGGCCAAAGAAATCCCTATGATTTACTCATTCCTCTTATCAAAGGGGAGGGAAGAGTTTACAAAGTTGAGTTTGATAGAAAGGAGAATTTAAGAGAAGTTTCAAGTAAATTATATAAATACGTGTTTGATGAGAGTAATTGGTTTACGCCAGAAAACGTAGAAAAAACCGAAGTTCTAAATGTGTTTCAGGTGGTTGATTTACTTGGTGGTATTTCGGATGTCAAAAAAGATTTTAATGAGCAAAAAGCCCAACAACTATTTGCCTATTATTTTGAAAACTCTGCCAAGGAAGTTGTTTCTCAAGATTTAAGTGAAATTGAGTTGTGGAAAAAATCTTTGGGTAGTGTTCTAAAACTTGTTGATTCTTTAGGTTCAGTTGATCAAAATACTGAAAACCCTGACGATCCAATTTCGAAGCTTAAGCAGAATTTTAACTTATTAAATAATGCTTTTGAGAACAAAGATTTAACTTACTTCGGTTTAAGTTCGTCTCAAGTAAATTGAGAATTATATGACTGTATTTGATGCATTTATTTATGGCACTATTCAAGGGCTATCAGAATTTCTTCCCGTTAGTAGCAGTGGTCATTTGGCCTTAATCCCTCATGTGATGAAAATAAATGATCCTGGCGTCGTCTTCGACCTTATGATGCATCTTGGGACAGCACTTGCTGTTATCACCTATTTTTTTCAGGATATAAAAAAATATGCGAGCTCATTTACTCCAAAGCTCGCCAATTTTAAGTCTGGAAACACCTCAGAATGGTTTGTTCGAAATTTTATTTTAGCTACATTTGTGAGTGTTTTTTTTATTGTTTTATTTCTTCCAATCTCAAAGATGGCAAGGCATCCGAGCTTTATCATATTTAATTTATCTTTTTTTGGGATACTTCTTGCTCTTTCTGATTATTTTAATAAAAAGAATTCTCATCTTCTTACTTCTCCTATGGAGAGTGGAATGCAGTGGAAGATAGCGGTTTTAGTTGGTTTTGCTCAGGCCTTAGCTATTTTTCCAGGCGTTTCTCGTTCGGGAATTACGCTTACGATGGCACTTTTTTTAGGCATGAATAGAAAAGATGCAGGTCATTTTTCATTTTTATTATCTTTACCCATCATCATTGCAGGTATTTTAAAAGAAATACCAGATCTTGTTGCAGAAAGAGGTCAAAACGATTTGATGCCTCTCATTGTTGGAGTGTTGACTTCATTTGTCGTTGGCTATCTTACGATTCACTTTTTTCTTAAGCTTTTATCAAAAATTCAGCTTTTTTATTTTACTCTTTATAGAATTTTAATTGCTGTCATTTTATATTTTGTCATTTAATTATCTGAAGGCAACTGTCCCGCAAGGTTAGCAGGGATGCAGTAAACGTGATTATTAAATTTTAGGCCCGCATCAAAGAGATCACGAATAAAATTCGTTTCTCCATTGTTATCCACCCCGTCCGAGCGATACAAAAACCTTCTCGAGACAGTTGTTCCGAGAGCATTTGGAGCAAGAATTTCTTCTCCGTTGGTTCCGACTGGAATTGAAAGTTTTGCGAGTGCGTATCCTGTTGTCATCGTTCCTGAGCAACAAGCAAATCGCTGACCAGCAAGACTCATCACAATCCCTGGGTCATTAATATAACCAGTGACTGCATCATAACTTGAATCAGGAAGACCCCGACCTTCAGAGGAAACGTAGCGATTATAATATACTGTCACATCGGCAAAATCAGGTAGGCAACACCTAACTTGAGTTGGATCATTATTGGCAATAAATCCGGTACAGCATTGCTCTTTCGATACTGTCGAAGGAATAATTTCACCTGTAGGAATACAGCAATTAAATTCATTCTCTGAAAATATTTTCTTAAGTCCAGTGGAGCTGATATTAAATTTATCGTAATTGGCAGCAGAGTAGAGTTTGTTGGAGCCGTCATTAAAGTCTTCA
>JACCDO010891462.1_pt1 | contig 22862 bp, 25 predicted proteins | sample 7446101 | NCBI WGS metagenome assembly JACCDO01 (sample SAMN15323440, study PRJNA562643) | freshwater metagenome | isolation source: river surface water | place: USA:Blue River Watershed | collected 2017-08-16
AGTGGAATGGCAAAGTTGGGAGACTTACATGTTTATAGTAATAATAAACCTATGAAATTCATACCGGCCGTATAAGTAAAAATATTATTTATGTATATAATATTTTATTACTCAAAAATCGTCCCATTTTAATTCTTCAAGGGTATAAAAAAACAGTTGTTTTGTCTCATTTTTTCTCTTTGGTCGGTATAACATATCGGTGTATACCTATGAATATATGGAAACAGCCAATTCATTTTTTATCCTTATACAAATGTATCATCTTTTATTTCTAGGGGTTTTTCTGGTAATCTCCCAAGTGGTCTTGATATAATAGTAATACTTTGACCGATTATAACCAATGATGCTTTCAAATAAAAATCATCGTGGATTAGCGCGGAAACACCGGTTAGTATATGACCCATATACCATAAACAATCCGACAGTAACAAATATTTCATATACAACAACCGAATAAAAAAATTTGTATATTCCAACTGATATGTTTTCCTAGTAAACGCGAATATATTCATTATGTATGGGTATGTTTGCGTGAAATATTGTGTTTAATATCATTTTTTTCCTATCACCATAATATACGGCACTCAAAATTTCATAGTTGTTATTTAACCTTACAAAATAATCATAGGTTACTCCTGTAAATTCACTATCATCGTGAATATCTATGTGGAACGCGACACATTCAACTGGTGGTATTTTTTTGATAATTTCGCGTCTTGGGTCGTCTAATGGTATACTATACATAAATTTGGAACCTCTCCAACGTCCGTGTCCGCTCATAGTGAGAATCTCATAAACAATATCCTCGGGAATGAGCGCACCCAGTTTCGCACTAAATCCATCTTGCATTTTTTTGGTTTTTTGTATATTGTAAAGTTGATTGGTTTCTAATTATATCAATTTTTCTAAATATAACACAAACTTCAACGCTCCATTGTGATTACCTAGTGCGATGAAGCAAACATACCATTTTGCGTCCCCTGTGTGACTATCGTCGGCTCAGACCAATACACCATACTATTAGTATCTTTCAATGCTATATTAAGCCACCAATCAATAGGTAAATTTATTTTTTGTGTAAGAGTTTCCAAATAAGCACATATACGTTTCGCACACATATTGCTTACTAAATAACTATCAGCACATCGTGTAGCACCTTGACCCCCCCAACTGGTTGTTTCGTGTGTTTTTTCATATACATATTTACCTAGCTTCATATCCTCTGGTCGTATATGTAAATTACAACCATCACCTATAAATAACATATCATAATTGTTAGGTAAGTAAGTCATAAACGAAGTGAGAATATCTGTAAATGAATCGTGTAAAATCACGTCATCTTCTAATATCAATCCTTCATTATATTTTGAAGCGATTTCTTTATACGCATAGAAATGTGATAGTGAAATCGCAATTTGGGATTTATTATATCCGGATTCAAACATACTAGTATCTTCGTATTCCAATTCATCGCGGTCAATCTCTATAAATTCATAATCTGTTATTTTGTGTTTATCAAACTGTGATAGTATATGTTGTTTTCTATCATCTAATTTTGAATAATGAATTACAAAAACTCGCATAGTATTGTATAAAAACGGGTTCATTCTAAATCATTTTACGGTCGCATATGTTTAGATATCTAAAATAGTGCATTCAAATGGAAACGTTGGTTCTCTCTCACTATGTATTTCGCATAAATATCATTTGCAAAATCTATCAAGTCTTTGTGAATATGTGGTTTCCATTCATCGGGCATTATAACACGACCCAAACAGTGTATAACCAATAAATTAGACATATCAATTTCATCAATCTCCGCGGAAGCACCTGATTCAAACATAATACACTTTCCAGCCATAATATCAAACGCGGTAATTGCTGTAGCCCACGCATCTGCGAGAACCAAATCACACGGTTCTTCATCTAATAATTCAGGAGAACGCCAAAACATAGATTGCACGTATCGGTGGTCTTGTCTCAATATACCAATCGGTTCTGATAAACCAAAATCTATAATTCTCACGGTTGGTTTTCCTTCTAGTATATCAATCATTATGTTGCTAGGTTTCACATCACCGTGCACATACCCCGTTAATTCGTGTACTCTACTGATTGCATCAAATATATCATATACAATTTGTTTTGTGTTCTCTGTCGTATTCATTGTGTGATACTTCCAGTCTATGGACTGTATGTAATGACGTTCCATTACCATCGTCCAGCAACCCATAATCCAACCTGCTCCATACAACTTTCCTACTATACCCGTTCCTTGTAATCTACATAACAACGCATATTCTTTCACACACGTGCACCAATCTCTATGTTGCTTGGTTGTCTCATTCAACTTTATATGAGAATATAATTTCACGGCTATATTTTTATTCTTCAATTTACCCGCCATTACTACTCCAAATGAACCCTTACCGATTGTTTCGCTTGATATAATATCTACTTCATCAATACTAACAACTGATATTGGAATTATATGGTCTGGCTGTTTGAAAAACGCACACTGAATTACATCTGTGTGTCTGAATATATCTTCTATAATAGAAATATCTGCATCTATAATAGAAGATAATGATATTCCTAGTCGCGTGTTACTATAATATTTACAACAATGTTTCAACCATAATGTAGACGCCGTTAAGACGTTATATGAATACTTTGGGTATCTATCCTTTATCATAGAGTATACGTCCATATTTCCTTTCTAATTTATTAGCGTGTATATGTTATAAGTCATTTTTGTAAAATGATTTATAATTATTGTTGTATAATATTGAATAATGGAGAACAATATTATTGAATGTCCTCATTGTAAGCAATCGTGTGAAATCATTGAATTGAACTGTAAAATATTTCGGTGTGGTATTATGAAGTCTAATTATACACAAATTGACCCACATTTACCGAAAGATGCTTGTGACAAATTGGTCGCAAGCGATTTGATTTATGGTTGTGGAAAACCATTTCAGATTATCCAAGATGCGAGTGGTTGTTGGAACGTTGTTATATGTGGATACATTTGAACGTTTCAATTGAAACAGTATAAAGTCAATCCAATATCTATATCAAATGATACTGTTTTTTATCTGTTTTATTTTATTCGCATTTTATACACGAAATAATAAACGAAAATTCACTTCCAATCCATTATTTTCAACTTCTTTTGAAGAAGCGAAATCCAAATTTGAAGACAATCTATCGGAAAAATGGGTAATCAAACGTATTAATAATAATGAAACTACAATTGCTGTTCTAAAACAAAACAACTGTGATGATTGGATAGTTCATACTACAGGAATTCACGGTGTGGAAGGATATACTGGGTCAGCAATTCAATTACAGATTTTGAAGGAACTCAAATCAAACAAAAATATAACTAAGAATATAATGTTTATTCACGCACTCAATCCTTATGGAATGAAGCATATGCAACGCGTGAACGCAAACAATGTGGATTTAAACCGAAATAGTATTTTGAATAATGATTTCACTTCTGATTCTCTTGTATTCAAAAACAGTTGGTTAGATTCTCTCATTAATCCTAAGTCATCACTTGAATTTTATTTGTTTCCTGTTCTCATACTATATTCTCTTGTGGTTTATGGCCTCAAGACGTCGGTGCAACTTATTGTTACAGGTCAGTATCAGAAACAAACGGCAATGTCCTATGGTGGTGTAGAACACGAACCGGAAATTAAGGAATTTTACAAAGGTATCGCGCCATTTTTCACCAGTAATTCACGTATCGTCCATATGGATATACATACCGGATTTGGTAAATATATGAATGAATATTTGATGGTGGATACGAGGAGAGAAAAGGAATATTTCGGAAATTATTTCGGAAAGGCGGATTATTATATCAATTCGGAATTTCCGGAATACAAACATATGAAAGGTGGTTTAATTAACGGATTTAAACAATTGTTAGAATTGTATGGAGGTATTCAAGTTGAATCATATTATGGAATGGTGCAAGAATTTGGAACAGTAAATTTTTCTGGAATCCCGATTTTTCTCAAAATGCGATTTATCAATTATATAACGCATTATTTTTCTCACGACATCACATTAGTAAAAAAATCTCGCAATGATATGTATGAAGCATTCAATCCATCTTCTACGCAGTATCAAGAACAATCTATTTCCAAAGGAACACAGCGTTTTTCTGAATTACTGTTGTGAATAGCTTGATTATTACACCGACCAAAGAGAAAGGAGCAGAGTCCGATAAAAAAAGATGAAAAACGTAAAACCAAAAAAAACGAAACACAATACAAAAACAAAAGGTAAATGGACGTTTTTCTCAGGTGTGTAAAATAAAAAAGTGTATTTATATAATACACGTTTTTATTTTGTTTTTACTTTCCTTTCCTGTTCTTCACCCCCGCACCAAATCCGTAGTCTGAAGCTTTTCCCAGTGCCTTGATGAGCTGAATCTCGTCATTACCCGTCAGCTTTCCGATGTTCTCTCCCGTCTTCTGGACCCATATCTTGGTCGCGTAGTCTCTGATGACGAAATATGCGTCAAAACCGTTCGGGTCGTTCTTGTGCGTGAGTTGCGAGTATTTCTTTCCAAGAACGTGGAAAGACACCACGCGCACCTTCGCGAAATGTAACGGCATATACAAGGTAATGCCGTCGGCGTTCTTGATGCCGAACGCCATCATCTCAGCATCTCGGTTCAAACGATTCAGCAACTTCCGGCATTCGTCCTCGTCGTAAAAGTCATTGAAAGTGCCCTCCTCCTCTTGGACCCAATATCCGTCCTCCCACGTAAACGTGGTCCTAATCCCGTTAATCTTGGTGGTCTTGATACTCATTGTTGTTTTGGTTGTTTTTAGTGATTTGCTTATAGGAACGCCTCGGTTGGAATCAATTTTCTCGTTTTTTTGTGTTGAAGTTGTTCTGACCTAAACAATACAAAATATATTGTATTTAGAGCGACACCACTTTTATACTACTCGTTTATGGTTTCAAACATAATATAGCTCGGTCTAAACATACCCGTTTCTTTAAATAGTATTTTCAATAAGTGTTAGAATTGTTTGGGAGGGGTGCATTATTATTGGTCTGGAAAAATTTTTGGACATTTTTAAAATGTCCAAAAATAAAAAGTAGGCCCAAGAAAATCACAAAAATCACACTTCGCACCATAATGCTTTGAAAATGGTTAAGTGGTTGAAAAACGGGACAGCATAATTTTTTTATAAATTTGAGTGGCGTAAAACTTTAGGCGTTTTCTTCTCATCAAAAAGTATATTTTATTAATGTTCTCGCCCAATGAATTTACGCCGAAGTTTGAATGTAAAACTTGTAGCATAGTATGCTCTAAACAATCAGATTGGAAGCGACATATTTCAACAAGTAAGCATAAAAATTCGGTAAATATACAAAATGGCGAAAAAAATGCGCCAACAAATTGTGATACGTGTATGAAAGTTTTCAGTAGCAAATATGAACTTAAGAAACATCTAAATACAAAATCACATATAGACCGTGTAAATAACATAGTAAAATCATATGAGTGTGATAAATGTTCTAAGGTATACTCAAGTTATACTGGTTTATGGCAACATAAACGTAAGTGTAATTTACATACGACAGTTCCAGATATATTAGCAGAAGTTCTCAAAAGTAATAATGAATTACAAAAACAGAATCAGGAATTACAAAAACAGATGTTAGATTTGTGTAAAAATGGTATTCATAATAATACTACAATCAACCAAACCAATAACAACAATCAACGGTTCAATATCAACGTATTTCTTAACGAGAAATGTAAAGACGCTATAAACTTCTCTGATTTTGTGAAAAATATTCAAATTTCTTACGAGGACTTGGAGAACAACGCGCATTTAGGCTTTGTAAATGGGATTTCTAAGATTTTTATTGATAATCTGAAACAGTTGGATGTCACAGAACGACCTATTCATTGCACTGATGTAAAACGGGAAACAATGTATATCAAAGATGAAAACACTTGGACGAAACAACCCGATGACGATAAACTCCAGAAAGCAATACAAACAGTTTCTTATAGAAGTATGGGAAAATTAGCTGAATGGAAGAAGGAAAACCCCGATTATAAAGATTGTAATTCAGAGTTCTCGCAGAAGTGTGTAGATATACAATTACAGACCCTAGCAGGAAGCAACCGAGGAACATATTACCCGAAAGTCATTCATACACTTGCCAAAGAAACAGCGGTTGATAAAGGAGTCGTTGTTCTTTAAGTAGTATTTTCAATAAGTATTAGAATTGTTTGGAAGGGGTGCATTAGTAATTTGTTAAAACTATTTAAATGTATTTATAGTTTAAGTATAACAATGAATATTGACGAACTACTTGATAAACTAAAACAAGTTGAAGAAGAGAAACAAAGACTAATTGATGAAAATGATAAATTAAAACAACTCTTAAAAAATTATAATGATAGTCGTAAAAATTATTACGAAAAAAATAAAGAGATAGTAAAAGAAAAAGCAAAACAAGGATTGAAAAAATTGGCGGTGGAAAATCCAGAAAAACTTAAAGAATATAGAAGAAATGCTTATTTGAGAAGAAAGGAAAAACTTATGAAATTAGAAAATAACAACAATAACGAATAAAATTTTTAATTATTTATTTGTAAATATTTGAAAAAACTATTTAAAATATTAACATTTGTATATCATATACAAATTTGATTTGTTATGATACGAACATATGAAACAGACTATAGCACAACAGTAATTTATAAAATATATTGTAAAGATACAACTATAAAGGAACTGTATGTAGGGCATACAACCGATTTTGTTAAGCGAAAAAAATCACATCAAGCAAATTGTAACAATGTAAATACAACTATCAAATTATATACGTTTATAAGAGAACACGGTGGTTGGGACAATTGGATAATGGAAGTTATTTCTTTTTTTAATTGTAAAGATTTGAGTGAAGCCCGTCAAAAAGAACAGGAGTTTTTTGTTTCATTAGGTGCGACACTGAATAGTATTGAGCCATATCCGAGATATAATAAAGAAAATAAAGATAAAAATATAGAAATAGAAAGTGTTCATAGAGAAACTACAAACATAGGTATAAATAATATTATATCTAATGATAAAAAACGTGAATATGATAATATAAGGTATGCTTGTAAAGAATGTAATGTATCTTGTCGTAAATTAAGTGATTGGAATCGTCATTTAGCCACAGCAAAACACAAAAAACAAACTGCTTCTGATGAAAAAGATGATAAAGTTTCCGCCAATTACACCTGTGCTAATTGTGAGTATATATGTAATAAAAAATCTTTATGGTCCAAGCATATTCTTACTGCAAAACATACAAAACTATCTTCAGGGAAATTTACATATGGATATATATGTGAAATATGTAATAAAAACTATTCGTTTTATTCTAGTTTATGGTCTCACAAACAAAAATGTAAAAGTAATACACAGATTGTTCCTGAAAACAAAGAACTACGCAATTTTATTATAGAACAAACTAAAATATACGCTACAAATATAACTGAAGAAAACAAAGAACTGCGCAATTTTATTATAGAACAATCAAAGCAACACGTCGCGAATATAAACGAGATAATAGAAAAAAATGCCGAGACATTGAATAAAATTGTTGAGAAATTGCAAACCAGTAATATCAGAAGTGTGTAGATATACAATTACAAACACTTGCGGGGGACTAATCGTGAAACGTATACCCGAAAGTAATTCACGCATTGGCTAGAGAAACCGCGGTTGATAAATAATACCACATATTGTTATACTGTATAATATAACAATATGCAATAGAAATCAGAATAATAATTACACGAATCTATCATTCGTCATAACTCTATTGGATTTTTATATAGGGCTGATTTTACGAAAGTAGCCCTTCGGTTCCCGCTTTACCTCAACCACCCTTTGCTGTGCGACGTAGTTTGCGCTTCTTCGTCGTATTCTTTTTGGACCTCCTCTTCCTCGTTTTCCCGATTAGCCAGTTAAACCACATTATTATTTTTATATAGTATCAGGATATAAAAATAAAAGATACAATAAATTAGCGAGATGTTCTTATTTAAGACACCATCAAAAAAACCGATTGGATTTGAAGATGTAAAAATAGCACTAAAGAATCCTACACAGTATATTTTAATTAATACACTCCCAAGTGGAGAACAGGACGTATTAATACGGAATACAATACCATTGGACCGCGAGGAAATCGTGATTAACGCACAATTGAACGATTACAACGCGCCGGATTTACCTGTAATAGTATATGGTCGTAATTCGTGTGATTTAACAGCAGAGACAAAACAAACACAATTACGTTCTCTTGGTATAACCGATGTATATATATATTCAGGTGGGTTATTTGAATGGTTGCTCTTACAAGAAGTATATGGAACAGAAGAATTTCCAACTACGAATACAATACCAGCGGACACATTACGCTATAGAGTGAAAACTACATTAACGAAATAATAGTTTATCCTTCCACGATGTGGGTTTTGTATTCAGTTTTACGTCTAAGCCTTTTGCTAGTTCTTCTAATTCACGCTGATTTGAAATTCGTATTGGTGTAGTGCTTTCGTTAATATACACCGCCATTTTCTTTTGTTGTATATCTATAACGATTCTCAATTTCCCATTTGGAAATTTAAAATCATCTAAATTTGGAATTTCGTCCATCGCGCCTGTAATTCCTAGGAATGATTCTCTCGCAGAATTCCAAGTGTCTTTGTTCTCAATAGATGTATCATTGATTTTCAGACCATTCCCGTCCAGTGTTATTGTTATTTGAGAAGAAGGGATTGTATCATTATATTCAATATCAATTGGAAGTTCTCCTGCTATGCTAGAGTCAAATTGTTCGGCGATTTTTATAGACTGTGTGTCTGATTTCTTACTGAATATATTTTTGAATGTATAATTTCGTGGTTTTTGTTGTGTATCCGTATGTTTTTCGGCTTGAATATTTTCATCGGGTTCATTATCTTCTCCAAATTGTCTATTTACAACCGGTTGAGTATTTTCATCGGGTGAATTTTCTCGTTTATATTTCTCATACTTTGCCTTGTTCTCATTAAAATAGTTCAATATATCATTTATATTTCTGCCGGTTGCGTCTCTAAATTTCGTTAGTTCTTTTTCAAAATCCTTATATGTATCATATGTGTATACTTTGTGAATTGAGTGTGGTTTTATAGGTTTGAATGTAAGGAACCCGTGGTCTAAAATATCATTTTCAATCGCTCGCATAGCATCATCTAGTCCTACATTCAATTGTTTGTCTTGACGGTTCTTTATAGTTGTTCGGACACGTTCTTTTATTTGCTTTAACATTTGTCTGACTCCTCCAGTAACCGTTTTATCAAATTGTTTCAATAACATTGAAGTATACATTTCATATTGTGTTAATTGCTGTTTTAATTTAGGTCTTCCTTTTACATCTGGTAATATTGTCTTAATATTTGCATTTACATTAGTTAATACAGGTTTTGCTTTTGCACGTTTTTCTAGTAAAATCACATCTGCGGAGTTCTCACCTGAAGAGTTCTCATTGGAAGGGTTTACGACTGAAGAGTTCTCGCTGGAAGGGTTCTCACTTGAAGGATTCTCACCGGAAGAGTTCTCACTTGAAAGGTTCTCGCTGGAAGGGTTCTCACTTGAAGAGTTCTCACCGGAAGAGTTCTCACTTGAAGGGTTCTCACTTGAAGAGTTCTCACTTGAAGGGTTCTCATTTGAAGAGTTCTCACCGGAAGAGTTCTCATTGGAAGAGTTCTCACTTGAAGGATTCTCGTTTAGAGCATTAGATACATTACGTAGAGCATTTCCCGTTGTTTGAATATTAGTTTTTAACAATGTTTCATTCAAGGTGTCTGGTTCACTGATTGTTAATTGTATGTTCTCTTTATCTAATGCAGAATCAGTTTTTGCTACAGCCGATGCGACTGGTTCATTATAAAAACCAAATTGGTTATTAGGTATTGGACCTGATGTTGGAACTAGTTTCTTTTTTTGCAATTTAGGTTTCATTTCTTTTAATTCAATGCCGGTTTCATCACCGATTCCGTATGGTTTCTTTTTTTCACCAAACACGTTGTCTAATGCATTACCTACTTTTTTTCCAGCATCATCAGGAAATAATATATCATTAAAAACACCTCCGCGTATATGTTTAGTTATTCTATTTTTCTTTTTTAACCTTCTCCGTCTGGTCGTCATATACATTTACAAAAGAAATAATATGCATATCTACTTCTAATAATATAGGGTCGCGGTCAAAGCGCGAAATCCAAAACCGATATTTATCTCCTGTCGCATCAAACCCTATGCAAAATTCTATTCCAACCTTTTCAAACACAAAAGGCTTACTATAACGTATAGGAATATACGTGTTTTTGTCTAAAACAACCAACATATGGAAATATCGCCGAGGCATAGCGTCCTCGCTAAAATGTGTAACTCCTATTAATTCGCCTTTGTGCTCTATAAATGCAGACGAGCCTTTCATTCTATTAAAAAATACGGGTAATATCACACCATTCTTATTTAAATTATAATTTACAACAGACCCTTTATTAACTGTGATTATCGTATAAGGATTCCATTTATAAATAAATCGTTCTTCTCCGTCCGATGACGGAATCGGAACCCAGTTCTTCTCGCAATAAGAATTTGTAGGTGAACCGATAAGTTGGACGTCAGAATAAGACATCGTTTTATAATCATAATTACCAATCAACATACGATTACCACCAGTGGTATGGTAACCAACAGTTGTTGCTATAAATCTCACCCGTCCATTATGCTCGTATAACCGGACATCTTCAATACCACGCGAATACATATCATAACTTGGTAAATGTATAGTTTCATCGTTCATTGTATGATAATCCAATGGCATTAATACTCCATTCTCTTCCACTAAACGAGAGAACACATTCTTATTTCGTATAATATTTAGTTCATCTTTGAATAAATACGTCCCGTTCTCATAATACCAGTAATTCACATATCGGGTATTCAATAAATGTTCTCCACCGAATTTCAAATACGATGCCGAACTTGGGTAAAATAATGGAAACGTTGGATAATCATATTGTGTTTCTATACTATGCGGTTTTAAAACAGTTGCTATAGTAGCACACGGTAAATTCGTTATTATGCTGTCGTTATGGTCTGCTAAATACCACTGAGGATTCCAATCGGAATTCACCTCCAACCAAGCCCAGAAATTCACTTCCCATACAAGCCGTTTGTATTCCTCTATAAACTTAGATAACATCACCGTATATAATTCTCCAAAATGGAGAATAGAATCCTTATCACCTATGAAAAATCCACCACAGAAACGCCAATTTACACATTCCGTCACATGACCAACGTTGATATTGTTGTATTTCGTCCAGCAACCGGGAACAAGCATACATTTTTCAGGTAAATTATATGTATCAAGTTCTCTTAGAAACCGCAATGTTTGTTCTTTTTGAGAGAACACGTGTGAGATATTGAAATCAATCCACGCAAAATGTGTTGATTTCCATTCATTTCGTTGGATTGCGTCGGTCATCAAATCCGTCTTGGAATTAACAACATACATATATTTGGCGGTGTCCTTCTTAATATTGCGCTGTTGTGGAAGTAGTATCGTCGGGTTCTCCTCATCGCATATGGGTTTTAGTGGAGCCATAATACGGACATTGGAATATTCCCTTGGAACGAGATTTATAAATTCATTGCTTATATATAAATAAATATGAATACCTGTATCCGCGATTTCTCGGAAACGCTCAATACGCCAATTAATTGTTTTTATTGTGTCGTAATCTTGGTCGTAAATATGAATTAAGCTGGTTACAAAGGTTATACACATCTTAGTTGTGTATATATCATAAAATGGGTTTATATCATAAAATTGATTGATAAATTTTTAACCGATGATTTACAATACAATTGAAAATCAATTAACACAAATTAAAATGGAGAAATATTCCCGTAATCGTGTTCTCGCGTTTGATACGGAAACCAATGGTTTGTTTCCGAAGATTGACCGCAATAATGGTTCCGCATTCCCTACGATTAGTGAGTATCCTCATATTCTACAACTTAGTTTTATTATTTATGATTTAAATACACAGACAGTCATTCAAGAGTATAATCAATATGTTCGGATTGCAGACAATGTGGCGATTTCCGATAAAGCGACAGAGATTAACGGTATTACAAAGCAGATTTGTAAATTGCGTGGTATTCCAATTGAGCGCGTCTTGGAAGATTTCTATCACGCATATATGTCTGTTGACCGAATCATCGGGCACAATATCGCGTTTGATAGAAAAATGGTAGAGATAGAGGTATTGCGAAATGTGGATAAATTGACTCATATTCCAGATATTCGTCTGCTATTTAATGATACTTTCAATGATGTAAACAACATTGAGATTATCTGCACGATGGCGAAAGGCAAAGATATTTGTAATTTATATGTAAATAACGAGAAGAATGGAGTTCGTTGGAAGAAAAACCCGAAACTCTCGGAATTACATTTTACACTATTTGATTATGTTCCCAATAACCTACACGATGCGTTGATGGATACGAAGGTTTGTTTGCGTTGTTATTTGAAGATGACGTTTGGTATTGAGTTGGCCTTATAAATAGGTTGGGGGTGTGAATGAACGAAATATATTATTTATTTTTTTGTCGTTGCATCTTTTCAGTAATCAGAGCCTGTAATTGTTCTTTAGTAAGTTTATTAGACGCAACTGCTTGTTGTCGTTTTTCCAACTCGGCCTTTTCTGCTTTTGCGCGTTCCACGATTTCAGATGCTTCTGTTTTCTTACAATCTCTCGGGTCTAAAGCACACTTTATATTGTCTATACCATCTCTCAAATGTTGAATAATAAAAGCATTATTAACAGGGTCTCGGTTGTAATGTTCTAAATATAATTCTTTCTCGCGAAACATATCACTGACTACTGGATATAAATACAGTGTATTGTGAACACCTCTGAATTCATAACTTTGCGAATGTAAACGTTGTTCTCTAATTTTCGTTGTTTGAATAAACCCATTATCAACTAATGCGAATGGCGCACACTCCGGAAATACAAGTGATGATTTCACTAATTTTTTATTAGATACAATAGAACTGGACGGTGTTAAAATAGATAAATTCACACCCAATAAGTGATTTGTAAGACCCGCAATATGAAGACCAAGATTCATTTGACGTGTATATTTCAAACGGAGGTCATTATTCGCAATGTCGGGACCAATACGTTCATAATCTTCCAAACTAATGTCTTCATTGTCTGCGACAATACCAATATCAATATCAGTAGTTTTGAATAATTTTCCAGTTGCTAAACCGAGTGCGCGTGTTCCTTTCCATATTAATTTATACGGAAATTTCGCATTTTGAAATACGAACGAAATACGACCATAAATCACAAATAGTTTTTTCAATATGGTTTGTATTGTATTCAGCTCATCACTACTCACTGGTCGGAAACCATTCTTCGCATTTAACAAAATAGTATTTGGTGCTGGTATATAGAACATACGCGCAATTGTATCGTCGGGTTCTACAGGAGTATTCAATTCTTCTTCTGTGAAAAATTGTAACCAAAACTGCTTATCATAATAAGGAGATTCAATTGGCGTATCAAGTGATTTCACCATTTTTTGAATAGCTCTCGTCGCCTTCTTTTCGGCACGTTTTATCATGTCAGCTTCCGCTTTCTCGGCTGCCTTTTTTGCTTTCTCCTCTTCTTCCATACGTTTTGATTCTTCCATACGTTTTGCTAATCTTTCTTCTTTCGCTTTTTCTTCTTCCAATCTCGCTTTTGCAGCTGCAATTTTGGTTTGTTCTTCTTGTAATTTCGCCTTTAACCGTGATTCTTTTGATTTTTCATAAGCAATTTCTTTGGCGATTCTCTTTTCCTCTTTTTGCACTCGTTCTCTTTCTTTTTCACGTTCTCGTTTTTCAGCCTTTGCTTTATTTTTTGCTTCTGTCTCAGCGGTTTCCTTAGCATTTTTTGCTTGGAGTGCTGCAGCTTCAGCCTTTCTGCGTTCTTCTGCGGCTTCAGCTTCAGCATTCATACGTGCTTCTTCTGCTCTGGTCGGCTTAAGCCACCAAAGCAATGAACGAGGAATAGAAACTCTAGGTGGTTCTTGTGATAAATCTGCTAATGATGAAGAAACCAACTGTTCTGCCAATGATTGTTGCAACCTAACTTTCTGTTCTTCTTCTTCGGCTTCTCGTTTTCGTTTATCTACTAAACGTTTTTGTAATTTAAGTCGTAAATCTTCCGGTAGTGTAATCTTTACACCTCCATAAGTATATTTCCGTTTTGTTGTTCTAAAGTTTTGTTTGAATCTACGTTTATTTCTAGTTCGTTGCATATTTCTATTATAGAGTGATATAAAGTTTTCAAACAGACTTTGATTATTATACTAGACCGTCAGGTTGTGATTATAGTTATATTACATTACCGCAAAGTAATGATTAAAACGAACTTAATTGTATACGAACTCACCGTCATACACAGCAATCACTGTTCCATTATTGGAAATTACATCAAATATGCTTCTATATGAGTAAAATAAAATTGTATCAAATGATATAGAAACTATTATTATATAATATATATTATACAATGACTATACTTATGACTGGAACCAGCAGTGGGATTGGTGCCGAGATGTTCGCGATTCTATCAAAGAATAACGATAATAAAATTGTGTGTGGAAATCGTAGTAGCGAAGTCCCGCTGGATATGTCTTCAATGGAATCTATCAACCAGTTCGTAGAAGCAAACAAGTCAAATGAATTTGATATTATTATACTGAATGCTGGAACCAAGGCGACCCGCAAGTTAGTGGATTGGAATGGAAAGAAACGAAATCAGTGTCGCATCGTTAATTTGGTTGCAAATGATTATCTCCTACAAGAAATGTTGAAACGTAATATGATTACTAAGAATGCAAAGATTGTTTTTGTATCTAGTGTTACGCATTGGAGTGCTTCCGATAATCCGTGTCCCGAAGAATCAGACAATGACCCGACAGATGCTGTATGGGCGAACCAGCAGTATTCCAATACAAAACTAGGATTGTTCTTCTTAGGGCGCAAGATGAAACGTTTGAACCCGAATTACGATATTATCATTATCAATCCAGGAATGGTTGCAACCAAAATTTTCGGTGATAAGGAAGCAAGTGGTCTAATTTCAACAGTAGTTCGTTCCATTCGTGAATTTCTATCATTCACTCCATCAGAATCGGCTGAATATATGTGTAAATCAATCTTGTCGGAAAACCAAAATAAAACGAAGGAATTCCGTTATTTTACACCGCATCAATCATTGGGTATTTTCGGTTATTGCGAACATACAGAATTTATTCAAGATGTAGTTGGTAAGCGACTACTTAGTCGTCACGAAACAGATACAGATAATCACTCAAAGCGGGTGTTTGATAATGTTATTGAGGCAAATTATATCAAATATATGACTGTGTAAAACTCAACCCGTAAACTGCTCTAAATAATATACATTTATGTTTGATATATTATATAGAAAAACTATCTTGATATTTTCGTTGTATAACAAGGGCACCAAAAAATGATGATAATAACATAAGAAGTTCAAAAAAATTGATTTAGAAATATTCCAACATATACAATAAAAACTACAATGGATTATTCAAAAAAAACTCACGCTGAACTGATTGCTCTCTGTAAAGAGAAGAAAATCAAAGGATATACAGGTAAGAAAAAGTCTGAACTAATTTCTATGATTTCCTCACCAACAGAAAACGTCATAGTGTCTGACGTAAAAGAAACAAATAAAATCATAGACGAAGAAATACAGAAAAATACATTTTATGTTGGTGACAATGTAGAGTTGTTGAAGAAGGTAAAAACAGAAACAATTGATATGATTTATTTAGACCCGCCATATAATACAGGGCGTAATTTTCATTACTTTGAAGATAAGTTTGCGGATTTTCCAAAATTTATGGAAGAACGGATACAAGAATGCCATCGCATTCTAAAAAAAGATGGTAATATTATCATTCACGTAGAACCTCGTATATCACACTATATACGAATAATATGTGATAAGATATTTGGAGATAGTAATTTCCAAAATGAAATTGTATGGCATAGTGGCGGTAATGCTAAGAATAAGTATCAACTTGGTAGAAATCACGATACAATCATAGTCTATAGCAAGTCTTCCAAGTCTAAGTTCTTTCCTTTGTATAAGCCATATACTGACGAATATAAAAAGGGATTGAAAATGTGTTCTCATCATAACAAATTATATAGCACATCTGCAGCACACAATTCTCAGCCAGAAGTAAATCCACGTCCAAATTTGCGATACGAATGGAATGGTAATACACGTCAGTGGTATTTTTCAAAAGAAAAAATGAAAACACTAAACGATGATAATCGTCTTGAATACAACGAAAAAGGTATTCCAAGAATCAAACGATTTATAGATGAAATGGAAGGTATTCCTGTGCGTGATACTTGGGACGATATTTCCTCTATCCAAAATGGCGAAAAAACAAAATATGCAACACAAAAACCAGTTAAACTTCTTGAACGAATATTAGCACTATATAGTGCTGAAGGAGATTTATGTATGGACCCGTTTGCAGGCTCAGGAACACTCGGAAGGGCTTGTCGTAATATGAATCGTGATTATATATTATTTGATATTAATCCTGAGGCTAAGAGGGTGTTTGATAAAGCAGACGAATAACCTCTTCGGTCTTCTCATCACAATCATAAACCTTGCGAATATTAGATGTTATATTTGTAATAAGTTGGTCTGGTTTTGTGGGATTCACTAATGCGGATACAGGAATACATCTAATTGTTGAACCAGTAATCCCAAATGTTGGACTTGGTTTGAATATAGCAAGCATATCGAATTCATCATTTTTATACGCAACGTGTCCTGTGCTGTTTGTTCCAGCATTTTTTTGGCTATTGCGACGTGTAGTTTCAAAATGCCACTCGTCCTTACGAAATTTTATTTGATTTCTTACACAAGGTTTGTCGTCATCAGTTTTTCCATCGTAAGATTCACCTACAATATTTTTAACTGGTCTTCCTGTTTTTTCAGACAACCAGTTATTAACGTGGATTTCGGCAACATATGCAAGAACCTTCCCAATATCTCTGTGCTGTTTAGGGTCCATAATCGCATTTACCAACCAAGTCCTCATATGAGATTCACCAGAACCTACCCATTCGTCTGCGCTTTTCTCTGCTTCTTCCTTTGTAATTGTTTTTAATTTAGATGTTTTTACTTTTACTACTGGTTCAACCTTCACTACGTCAGTTTCCTCATTACTGGATACTGTTGAACCCTGAGTAGTCATCTTATTACAAGAGCGCTGGTTGTGTCCTTCCTGTTTACAGGTAGAACATTTCATTTTGGATACTTTGTTTTTATTGCTATTATTTGATTGGCTTTCACTGGAATCAAATACAGTTGTGGGTTGTGCGAACTCGCTCATATTATATGTAATATTATAATACTAAATTATCTATAATATTTTTACGAATCAATTTTACGAAAATAATATCATATAACAATTCGTCATTTGAAGTGTAAAAAACACAAATAACAAGAGAACGAGGCTATTTATCAATAATGGTTTCTCTAGCAAGGGCGTGAATAACTTTCGGATAATATGTTCCACGGTTATTCCCGGCGAGTGTTTGTAATTGAATATCTACGCATTTTTGAGAGAACTCAGAATTACAATCTTTATAATCAGGGTTCTCTTGTTTCCATTCTGCCAGTTTTCCCATACTTCTATAGGATACAGTTTGAATAGCCTTTTGCAGTTTTTCATCATCTGCTTGTTTTGTCCAAGTGTTTTCATCTTTGATATACATTGTTTCTCTTTTGACGTCCGTGCAATGAATCGGTCGCTCAGTTATATCTAATTGTTTCAGATTATCTAAAAATATCTTAGAAATACCGTTTACAAACCCTAATTGTGCGTTGTTCTCCAAATCTTCATATGAAATCTGAATATTTTTCAAGAAATCAGAGAAGTTTATGGCATCTTTACATTTTTCATTGAGGAAAACATTGATATTGAACCGCTGATTGTTATGGTTTGTAATAGTTGTATTGTTATTCACTGTATTGTTTGTTATGGGTTTACAAAGTTCCATTGTCTTTGATACAAGTTCTGTATTTTGTTTTTGTAATTCAACTGCTTGTTTTTGTAATTCCATATTTTGGTTTGTAATTTTCTCCATTGTCTTAGTTTGTTCTGTGATTAGACTAAGCAATTCTTCATTCACTTTATCTGTTGTTGTAAGTGTTCGCGTGCATTTGTTTTCGTGATACCACAGGCTATTTCGTGCTTTGTATATTTTATTACAGTTCTTACACACGAAAGATGGTGTTGTGTTTTCTGTGTTTTTTTCGTTCAAAAATGTTCTATTTTGGTGTTTACGTGTAAGTAAATGACGAGACATTTCAGTGGGCCTACAGCATTTGAAATCACAAATATTACATTCTAAAGTGTTTGTGTTTTTTTGTGTTTTTTTCATTCTAAATATTCTATATACAATGGATAGAAGAATCATACAAACAGTTTACGCATTGAAAAATTATGCTGTTGTATTTTTATAATTAAAATAATTTTCAAAGCATTATGGTGCGAAGTGTGGTTTTTGTGATTTTCGGTGGCCTACTTTTTATTTTTGGACATTTTAAAAATGTCCAAAAATTTTTTCAGCCTATTAATAATGCACCCCTCCCAAACAATTCTAACACTTATTGAAAATACTATTTAAAGAACGACCTCTCATTTATCAACCGCCGTTTCTCTGGCTAGTGTATGAATGACTTTCGGATAATATGTTCCGCGGTTGCTTCCTGCGAGTGTTTGTAATTGTATATCTACACACTTTTGGGAGAACTCAGAATTACAATCTTTGTAATCCGGGTTCTCCTTTTTCCATTCGGCTAATTTTCCCATTCCTCTGTAGGAAACAGTTTGAATTGCTTTCTGGAGTTTTTCATCATCTGGTTGTTTCGTCCAAGTGTTCTCATCTTTGATATACATTGTTTCGCGTTTTACGTCCGTGCAATGAATCGGACGCTCGGTAATATCCAATTGTTTCAAATTATCTAAAAATATCTTAGAAATACCGTCAACAAAGCCTAAATGCGCATTGTTCTCCAAGTCCCGATAGGAAATTTGAATATTTTTCACGAAATCAGAGAAGTTTATGGCGTCTTTACATTTTTCATTAAGAAATACGTTGATATTGAACCGCTGATTGTTATTCGTTGTAGTGTTGTTTATTACTGGTTTGCATGTCTCAACGATTTTATTCAATGTCTCGGCATTCTTTTCTATTATTTCGGTTATATTTGAGGCGTGTTGCTTTGATTGTTCTATGATAAAATTACGTAACTCTTGATTATCGGCCAATAACTTATCAATTATAGGCGTATTAGTATTTTCACTTTTTGGGGCAGAACATTTCTTCTTATGTCTCCATAAACCAGTTCGGTCAATATATTGTTTACCACATTTCTCACAATCAAGCATACTATTTTCACTATTTTTGGTTGCCGATGTGTTGCTTATTCGTTTTTTATGCTTCACCGTATTACAATGTTGATTGAAGTGTTGTTTTTTACAGCAAGTATAATCACAATCATTACAAACATATTTTAAGTTTTCATTTTCACTATTTTCACTATTTTTTGTTGCCATCGGTTGCTAAATTAGCAACAGAAAATAGTTAATACACGAGAACGCACAAAAAATTATGCTGTAATAATTTTCAACCACTTAACCATTTTCAAAGCATTATGCTGTAAATTGGTTTTTTTGAGATTTTCGGCGGCCTACTTTTTATTTTTGGACATTTTAAAAATGTCCAAAAATTTTTTCAGCCTATTAATAATGCAATCCTCCCAAACAATCCTAACACTTATTGGAAATACTACTTAAAGAACGATTGTATGTTGATTACACTAACCAAACGGCAAGATTATGATTTGTTATAATGTATATGAGAATATATACATTGTATTATTGTTCTTCGCCGTCTAATGCTCCAGGCATAGTCATTATGAGAATAAATTCGCAAATACCTTCGTAAAGTTCCATTACATTGAGTGCCATATAGGCTTTATATTATAATGATGATATATTATATATCCACCCCATAATAAATATTTTGATATGTTTTGACGTCTTAATAAATAAAATGGTATAGCATAAAAGAATACATTAATATTACCATATTCGCTAAACCAGTAAATATATACTAATAATAATTCAATTGTATAAACAACAGTCCATACATTTTTTGTAATTAAATTTTTACGTAATAAAGTCATTCCAAAAGCGGATGTTTGGATTGGAGGTAAAGTCATAAATACTATAAATGGTGATATATGAGATTGTAATAAACCTCCACATATTATAGTTGCACCGATTTGGGATATACTGAAAAACGCAGCACTTAACTCTTTAATCAAACTACGTTTACCGTGCTTTTCAATGTTTCCACGCACAGTTGAAATACCAGGCGTACCATAAAAGTATGTGGCAACATCAGCTGCAACTAGTGTTAATATTATAATAGGTATAGCATATTCTGGAAATATAATAACTAAACACGATCTAAAGGAGAATATTGTAGCGTGTAATCGTAATTCATTCCATATAAACATATTCATTTTATTTTGAGTGGGTCTATAAGTCAAAACCTTAAATATGAAACTGGTTACAGGTAGTAACATATGAGGAATCATAACATACTCGTTCAATACAATAGACGAATTAAAGTATAATACCATTTGAGTAAAATAATTCACAAGGCAATATAATCCCATTATTTTATGCACATTAAATGTGTCTTCGTGAGTAAATAATTTATCCTTTATAGTTGACATTTTTATAATATATAATAATAATAGATATTATAATTTACTATAAACAACATATATTTCACGGTAATATAACTGTTATTTACTGTGAAAATTGATTAAACATCGTTTGGTTTTGTATACAATATAGATAAAAAATGAGCAAAACAAATATGGACGAAGTAATTGTGAAAGCGACGAGTAATTTCACAAGGATATTATCAGTGAATGAAATAAAGGAAAATTACAAAGAATTATATTGGGGAGGTAATGGTGTTGGTGATAGATGGGCAAACAAGAAATTTAATTATAGTGTAATATACTCAAAAAAGGAACCTGCATTATATAGTGAAAATGACGAAGATAAAATACCAATTGATGTGCTAAATAAATTTTTACAAAGCAACAAGGGTATTGGTATAATTGGTATTTTCGTTCATTCCAAAAGGACAAATATCCAAAAACACCCAATTTGTAAAAAAATACACAAGGAAATTACGAGTATATCGTGTGTTGTATGTGGAACACGTGATACAATATGCGACCATAAAAACGATTTATACAATGATATGCGCGTGTTGTCTATTGAAACACAAGAATTGAGTGATTTTCAACCATTGTGTAATCATTGTAACTTACAAAAAAGACAAGTTTGTAAAATAGAAAAACAAACCGAAAGAATATATTCGGCTAAGAATATTCCTATTTACAAATCATATCCGTTTGAATTTCCTTGGGAGAAAAAATCATTTGATAAGAATGATATTCATTGTAAACTAGGAACATATTGGTATGACCCAGTAGAATTTCATAATAACATAAATCGTTATTCAAGCTACGTAATTCCGGTAATTGCAGAGATAAAATACAAAACCAAAACCAAACAAATCAAATTAGTTGAATAATTTTATTAAAATATTCTGTTGATATTTCACAACCTTTAAATTTACGTTTTGTATTTTTACACGCAATGGCGGTTGTTCCTCCGCCTAAAAATGTATCTAATACCACATCATTTTCATTTGAATGTTTTGTGATTAGTTCCTCAAATAGGTTTAAACTTTTTTGGGTAGGGTGAAATCTATTTTTTCCACCTTGGAGTGGAAACATATAGATTCCATTATCATATTTGCTATTAAACGTTGGTTTAGTGCCCTTTATACCCAACAGAGCAATCTCACGACAGTTAGTTAAGTAATTTACACTTGAATTCAATGGTTGGGGGTTTGTTTTTATCCATTCAATAAACCGAATTTGCTTGAATTTACATTTTTCCATAATTTCTTTTAACGATGAAATCTTCCATAAATCAAAGAATATGATTACAGTTCCTCCGTTTTTTAATTTTTTATAATATTCACTAATAAATTTCTCTAACATTTCCATAGTAAATTCACTGTCCCATTCACCATAGTCGGTTTTAACACAATATTTTTTTCCGTATATGGTTCCATATTTCATATAATTATTCTTTTTGTCGTCTGTGTCAATATTATTCTCTGTTTTATACTTGGACCATTCTTCTTCAGTTTTTACAAACTCTACATTATTTTCTTCGTTCTGCCTGACCTTATTGTAATGTGTATTCATTCCCGAATCTCTTGAAATAATGTAAGGAGGGTCCGTTAGTATCAAATCAACCGAATTATTTGGAATGGTTGATAAATATTCTAACCCGTCCATATTTTTGATGTCAATATCAGTGCTAGTCATATTATATTATGGTTTATTACAAGAAATCTATATATATGTGAATCTAATCAATTTTGTGAGGTCTAAAATTGATTCTATTCAATCCACTTTCATAATATATAAAAAAACGACTACAAAATGGACCTTAAGCAGACTAAGCTCACTAAAACCGAGTGGAATAACACGGAAGTTCCCGTGTCTGTAGATGAGA
>JACCDO010684847.1_pt1 | contig 22861 bp, 20 predicted proteins | sample 7446101 | NCBI WGS metagenome assembly JACCDO01 (sample SAMN15323440, study PRJNA562643) | freshwater metagenome | isolation source: river surface water | place: USA:Blue River Watershed | collected 2017-08-16
ATAAACGTTCCATCCATTTTGTACCTGCAGTAATATTTTTATAATCAAATTCATTTTCATCTAAATCTGTAACATTTTGAAAACGACGTTTACGTTGTTGTGATTGTTTAGATAAACCAGCTACACCATCGATAGCTAAATAAAGAACTTTTGTAGGATTTGCTAATTTAGTATAGTCTACAATTTTGTTACAAATTGCATTAAATACTTTTTCCTCTAATTTTTTAGGGGAAAGATTTTCATTTGGATTTACAAGTAAACGTTGTTTACCATTTTGTGATCCAGTATATATTTCTCTAGCAATAGGATGAAATATTGCATTCAAATCTAATAAAAATGCATCACAATAATGTGATGTATCTAATTTATTGATTGTTCTGTAGAATTTTGGATAATGACTTAAGAAATAAGTGAATAAACGAAAGACACCCATATTTGTTGTAACTATAGTATTCTTTTATTTATAAATAAATGTATTAAAAATAAAGTATAATTACTTTTAAAATATCAATTTTTAAATAGTTTTAAATGTTTAAATTCAAATTGTTATTTTACTATCTTTTACTTTTTACTTTTTACTTTAAAGTGTAAATGTAAAGTATAAATGTAAAGTGTAAATGTGATTTTAATAAAATTTTGAAAATGATTTTTTTTTAAAGTTAAAATAAGATAATTAATATAAATAATATTACTTTTATTATAAATAAAAGATAAATATGTCATCTTCTTTACTTATTTCTAAAAGACCCATTAAAGGTCGACAAATTAATCGTAAAGCAGAGCCAACTATTGAATCTAATAATAGTAGTAATGAAAATAATAATAGTAATGATGAAGGAGGGGTTACGGGGAACGAACAAAGTTCGAAAGCGCAAGCGCTAGTTCCTCGTGTAAATGTAGAAGATCCTGAATATAATATGTTATTAGAATTAAATAAAAAATATAATACATCTGGTATAATTCAGCCACCAATTACTACATTAAGTAATGATATGTCTATGCCAATAGATGGATTACAATTTAGTATGTTGACACCAAAAGATATAAAAGGTATTTCTGTATTAGAAGTAACTAATTTTTTAATGGAAGGACCAAATAGTATACATGATCCTAGATTAGGTCCAATTGGTAATGGTAGAGATAATCGTTGTATCACCTGTAATGGTGTATATAAACGCGGAACAGGTGATCCAAATGAAATAGAATGTCCAGGACATTGGTCATATATTGAATTAATGATACCAATACCTCATCCGTTGTGTACAAAAGAAATTTTAACATACCTTCGATTATTTTGTAATATAGAAGGATGTGGACGTTTATTGTTTACATTAGATCAAATTCGATTATTAAATTTACCTAAAAATTTAGCAGCTCGTTTAACAAAATTATCAGAATATCGTGAACAATTAAAAGTTTGTGGTCATTGTGAGAAAAATCAGCCAAAAATTACATCAGAAGATAATAAATTTTATATACAATATAAAGATAATGAACAGCCGTTAAGTTATGAACGTATAAGTAATATATTTGAAAATATTGTTCCAGAAGATTTAGAATTATTAGGTGTTGATCCAGAATTAACACATCCATCTTATTTTTTAATTAAATGTTTTCCAGTTTTACCTCCATGTGTACGAAATTTTGTTGTCAGTGGTGACGGTAATGTAGGTCATGATGATTTAAGTTATAAATATACAGATATAGTAAAATTAAATAATGAATTACGTAAATCTAGTTCAGAAACAAGAACAGAAGAATTATTATCAATGATGAGTAATACTATTTTTTATATGATGGATAATTCTAAAGGTAAAGCAAAAGATAACAGTGGACATCGTGCTATTCGTTGTTTAAAACAACGTTTAGAAGGTAAACATGGTCATGTTCGTTCTACACAAGGTAAACGTGTTGATTATTGTGGACGTACTGTTATTACTGGTGATGCTAATTGTGATGTAGATGAATTAATTGTTCCGACAAGTTTTGCGGAAAAATTAACAATTCCGGTACATGTGAATAGTATCAATATAAAAGAATGTCAAGATATGTTAGATAATGATCAAGTTGTATATATTATACGTGGAAAAAGACGTACAAATGCAAAATTAGCATTATATACAAAAAGTACATCGTTTGGAAATTGTGATACCTTAATTCGAAATGGAAATGTATTTACATATGAAGAAATTATGGAAATACAGCGTACAAAAGGTTGGACATTTTTACCAACTGATGAAATAGTTAGACCAAATGGAAGAAGGGAAGTATATACATTAAGTGAAAGAATACCTTTTCGTTTACAAATTAATGACGTAATTGAACGTAAGATTAGAAATGGTGATACCGTTATCTTTAATCGTCAACCTACCTTATGGAAAGGTTCGATGCGTTCAAAACGTATATCAATTCGTGAAGGAAAAACATTAAGATTTAATGTCGCATCCACTCAACCATTTAATGCAGATTACGACGGAGACGAGATGAATATGCACGTGTGCCAATCATTACCAACCATATCTGAATCTAAAAATATAATATCAACGGTTGAAAATTTTAACAGTAGTCAAGATAGTAAACCGATGATAGGATTTAAATTAGATGCGATGTCTGGTGGTTATTTGTTGACATATGGTGTGATAAGAATACCAAAATGGTTATTTTGGGATATTATGGAAAAATTAGATCGAACATATGTAGAGTATAAGATAAAACATATTAAAAAGGTATTAGAATGGAAAATGGTATTAACTGATAGTGATTTTAATACAAATGAAGATATTAAAGAATTAGTCGCTTCATTAGATAAAGAAATAAGTGGATTAGAAGAAATTAAAGCTTTATATGATAAAGCAAAAGGAAAAGAAATTCCGCCTTTATTTAAAAAACTTGAAAAAGCAAAATCATCTGTTGCATTAATGAAACAAAATGTTGAATTAGCCGTTAAAAAATATAAAGATGATCATATTGAAAATTTATTATATACAGGTCATAATTTAATATCTATATTTTTACCAGATGACTTTGAATACACAATTCAAAATGATAAAAGTCCAGATGGTAAACCAGTTGTTATCACTAGAGGTGTACTATTAAGTGGTACATTAGATAAAACAGCTATGGGTTCTAGTTCAGGATCATTAATTCATCATTTATCGAAAGATTATAGTAATGCAAGAGCTTGTCAATTTATATCAGAATATTCAAGAATGATTAATATATGGTTAATGCAACAAGGTTTTTCAGTTGGTATATATGATTGTTTAGCAACAGATACACAAGTTATTAATGATGAAGTCAATAAAAACTTATTAAAAGCAAAAGCTGCAATTGATGGTGAAAAAGATCCAGAATTAAGAGAAACAAATATTAAAATAGCATTAAATGATGTGTCAGCTATTTCACGTAAAATTGCACAAAAAGGTTTACAACCTGATAATCGTATGCTTAAAATGGTTGAATCTGGTGCAAAAGGTTCAGCATTTAATTTAACACAAATTACTGGTATGGTTGGTCAACAAAATGTTGGTATGGATCGTATAGAAAAGCAATTTGGTGGAAGAACATTACCCCATTTTGAAGATCATATAGAAGATATTCGTACAGAATTTGCGTCAAGAGGATTTATTTTTAGCAGTTATTTCCATGGTATGAATCCAACTGAAACATTTTTTGCTGCTGCGGGAGGTCGTCAAGGTTTAATTGATACAGCTGTGAAAACTGCAGCCACAGGATATATACAGAGAAAAATGGCAAAGATTCTTGAAGATTTAACGGCAAGTTATGTAGGTACAGTAAATGATGGAACTCAAAATATAGTGCAATTTAACTATGGTGAAGATAATTTAGATGCGTCTAAATTAATTAAAGTCGGAAGTAAAAATGATAAAGGTATATTTAGTTTTATTGATATTCGTCATACAATATTAAAATGTAATATTGATTATGAATGGAAACAATATTGTAATGGTATTGAAACTGATAATATAAATAGTAAGAAACGTAAACTTACAAAAGATGAAATACATTTTATTAAAGACAATATTATAGCTAAAGTATATGAAGAATTTTATACTGTAAATTCAAATAAAGAATGTGTACAAAATGCTTTTTCTACATTAGAACCTCATATACATAATTTAGAATTGTATCCTGAAATGATAGAAACTTTACACTCTGAAATCACCCGTCAACTTAAACAAGCAATTGTTAACTCAGGTGAATCAGTTGGTCATGTTGCTGCTTCCTCTATGGGTGAACAAAATACCCAAAGCAGTTTAAACAGTTTTCACTCCTCAGGAAGTTTTAAAGCAAATTTGACATCAGGTCTGAGTAGATTAGAAGAATTGATGAATGCGACAAAAAATCCAAAAAGTAAAAGTTTAACAATATACTTTGATACTACAAAAATAGATGTAACTAATTATGCAAATATAAGAAGTTTAACCAATATACATTTATTATCAAGATCATTAAATGATTACATTAAAAATAGTACAATTGAAGTACAACCAACACTTACACCAATTGAACAAGTTTGGTATCATACTTATCAAGTATTTGTAGCTAGAGATGATATAAGTAATTGTAAATATAGACTACGATTACAAATTGATCCGAATATTTTATATTTATCAAAACGTACTTTATATTCTATAGCAAAAAGTATAGAAACTGTATTTATTAAAGGTTTACATTTTTATGTTATTTGTAGTCCAGATTACTTAGGAATAATCGATATCTGGGTTGAAGATAGTATAAATGATCCAAATACCTTTTTTAATGCAAAGGGATATGAAGCAGAATTGTTGTTGGAACATTTTGTAAATAATGAGAATAAAATGTATCATTTAATTAAGAAAATTATTTTACCAAAATTAAAAAAATTACATATTTCTGGTATTGAAGGTATTAAAGAAGTTTTCTATGATAAAAATAAAAATGATGAATGGTTTATACAAACAAAAGGTGGTACACTTAAATGTCTTTATTATAATCCATTTATCGATCATTATCGTTCTGTAAGTAATGATATGTGGGAAGTGAATTCATTATTTGGTATCGAATCCTCTAAAAAATGGTTAAAAGAAGAATTTAGTACTTTATTAACTGTGAATCATCGTCATTTAGATATATTAGTTGATAAAATGACATTTGCTGGATCAATCAGTGCTGTAAGTATTTATGGTTTAGATCGTAAATTAATTGGACCATTATCAAAAGCTGTATTTGAAAGACCTGTAGCATGTTTATTAACAGCTGCACAAAAATCAGAATATGATGCACTTAAAAGTATAAGTAGTTGTGTTGCAACAGGTAAATTAGGTAAATTTGGTACTGGTATAGTTGACTTAATAAGTGATAATGTATTAATTATGAATAATCCATATGCAGAACAATATGCTCAACAAGCAGAACAACTATTATATTCAGGTGAAGAATTACCAGCAATTGAAGAAGATGATGAAGATGTGATTACAATTGAAGAACCATTAGAATTAAATGAAGATGATATCTATTAAAACGGGGAACGTCGTTCCCCGTAACCCCTCCTTTATTTTAATTTATTTTAATTTCGATTATTATTTTTTATACTTAATAGTATAAAAATATCAAAGTTAATACAAAATTTAATAATAATTTTAAAAAAGTTTAACTGCGAAGTTAACTCAAGTGATGCGGGTTTCCTGTGATAATTTGAAAGTTTCCTCAGAAGACTCCCACAACTTTGTATTTCTTGCAGAAAACTATTTTAAATATTTTTAATCTTTTACTTTTTAGTTTTACTATTAAATTTTGTAGTTGTATTTATTATTTAATTATTTTAAATAATAAAATTAAATAAAAAATAAAGAGGAGGTTTTAAAGGAACCTAAGGTTCCTTTAAGGAAGTTTATTTATAATTTTTTCTATTCGTGGATGAATAGGATATTCTTTAATTTCATCTATTGTCATCCATTTGCAAATCCTAGGTATATTTTCATATAACTCTTCTGGTCCAAAATCAACTGGTCTAAAACGTAAATAATTTGGTGAAACTGGTATTATAAATAAATGATAATTATGATGTTTACTTTTATTTTGTATATGGTACACTTTATTTTTTAATACTAACTCTAATAGATCTACTTTATTTAAACGTAATACATTATTTGTTTCTTGAATAAACTCCTCTATTGCTGTATCAAGTAAACTATATCCATTTTCTTGTATACCTCCAAAATCTTCAATCCAATTTCTATTTGGTACAAATTGAACTAAATAATAAAACTTTCTATCTTTTGGATTGTATGTATATAATAATATTCCTGATCCTGTCATTCTTTAAAATTAATAATATATATTATCAATTTTTTATCACTTTTTATCACCTTTAACAAATTCTACAAACAATCATAGCTGCAATTGCTGGTGATAATGCTGACATAATTGCAAGACTTTGAGTATCTTTAGTAAATAAAGATGTATATGAACCATCTTTACCTGATAAATCAGCAACAGTACTAAACATAAATAAAGTCATAAAGTAAAATAATATAAATGTAATTAAACCTGCTTTCATAATATGTCCACCACAACATTTTCTAATTAAGTAACAGAAAACAAATGCTGCTATAATATCACCAGAGGATATAATATTTTGATAATTTGTAGATTTAATTAACTCCATGATTGATCTTTTATCTTTTCCAAGTAATTTTTGAGAGGTTATAAGAACAATATGTCTAGTGATAGCTACAGTAATAATAAATGCAACTAAGCATTTGATATCTTGTTTATTGATTTTCATCATTTGTACTAATTTTATATTTAAAATAATGAATATAAAAAAATAAAAAAATTATTCTTTATTTTAATTTTTCTATCAACTCTTTACTATCTTTACAAATAAAAATATTTAATTCTTCATTACTTTTATTGATTGTACCTTGTTCTCTTCCATGTTCTAATAATTTAAATAAAGGTTCAAAATAGTTATCAATGTTTAAAAAATAGATAGGTTTACTTGTATCATTTATATCGTTACTTACAATTGCTTGCATTGCTTCAAATATGGTTCCAACACCTCCAGGAAGTACAATATAAATATCACCAACAAATAAAAGATGGTTTTGTCTATCTGTTAATTTTTGGTGAAAATACTCTCTATAATTTTTAAATGAATGACTTACTTGTTCTTTCCATCGTTCACAATTTATACTTGTTAAAAATATTCCTTTTTCTTTACATCCATAATATATATCACCCATATAACCTTTAGTTCCACCTCCATAAGCAATAAAATACTGATTAGGATTAATATTTGAAAGTAATTTATAAATTTCTATTTTAATAGTTTCATTTTTATTAGAGTCTTTACTTCCACAAAAAATAGTAATGGTTTTCATTTATTTAATTTATTAATTTAGTAAATAAATTGTATTTATTAAATATTATTTTTACTATTATTAAAATAGTATTACTGTTAAAAAAAATGAATATTCTAATAAAAGAATATGCTTTATTTTTAATTTTATTATTAATTATTGATAGCTTTTATTTATTTGGCTTAAAAGATACTCATAATAAAGTGTTTGAAAAAGTTCAAAAAAGTAAGTTAGAAGTTAACCTTAAATATGGAAGTTTGTTTTATTTATTAGCACCTATTGCTTATATTTACTTTATTAAACCACTATCTTCAAAAGATAAAAATAATATTACACAAATAGCTAAATATGGAGCATTAATGGGTTTACTTATGTACGGTACATTTGATATCACAAATTTAGCTTTATTTAAAGAGTATCCTAGCTGGTATGCTTTAATGGATACTTTATGGGGAACATTTGCTATAATGTTAACTTCAATATTAACATTTAAAATTATGAATTAAAATGATAGAATAAGTACAAATAAAAATTTTTACTTTTATTTATAAAGTAAAAAATATATAAAATTTTTAAAAAGGAGGGTTGTATGGAAGCGAAGAAGCATAGTTTTAAAACAAATTTATTTCCTTAATTTACACGTGGTCATAGCGTGTTAAATAGTTTTTACCACCTGGATTAACTGAACCCTTGTATAAATCTTCTATTGGGGTTGCTCTAGTGAAAGATGAATCACGAATAGCAGTTTCTTGTTCAATATCAATGTATCTATCGAAGTAACCGACAACAACATCAGTTTCAGTTGGAGGTTGTAAATCGAACCAACCTCTGTATTGTGGTTTGATATCTAAATCGCCTCTAAAAAAATCAACGTCATTTCCGTATCTTCTTTTTAATCTACCAAAAATGGTACGATCATACATGAAGTTTTGTGGGTCAGTAGGATCTAAGCCAGTAGTATATCTCATATCAGGAACAGGCATTAAATCTTTAGTATTTTGTAATTCAGGTTTACCTGATCCAACTCTATCTCTTAACATATCAGAAACTTGTTGTGATGATAAGCCACCAGTAGGTAAAGGTGCACCTTGACCACCTAAGTTTTGGAAGTCAACACCATCAAATGTCATAGCATCTAAAGGTGATGCTGATGGAGGAGCAGCCATCACTTGTAATGGAGCTGAGGATTGTGCTGTTAAATTAGAAGATAATTGATTTGCATCAAAACGTGGAGGAAGTTGAGGAATTAAAGAAGGTCTCATTGGAACAGATTGCATTTCAGGTAATCCTTGATCTTGTTGAGTTTGTTGAAAATATCTAAATTGTTCACTACCTGCTACAACATCATTAGTAATTAATTGATTTTGATTTTTTTGTAATGATTGATCGTGAAATCTAAAGAATTCTTGTTCACCACCACCTAATGGTAACCATTTCAAATTATCTTCACCCCATTTACTATTTTTCTTAATGATGAGAAGTACAAGCCAGATTGCAAGAACTGCACCTAATATAATACCAACTATTTTTAACATTTTAGATCTATCCATTTTATATTATTTATAATTAAAGTTAGAAAAAAAAATATAAAATTTAATATGTTCTTTTTTAATAGCATAAAGGAATTTAAATCAAATGTCTTATTCAAACTGTTCTATACTTATTTTCTCTATTTTTGCAATCATTTGCATAACTTTATTAGTAAGTCGCACAGAAACATATGCTGATCCAAAGATATATGAAATTAAACAAGTTTTAATGGAAATTGATCCTGAAGTTGCTTCTAGATTAAATATTCAAGCAAGTAATCAATCTTTTACAGAAGATAAACGTGATATGTATCTTTGTTTACGTGATGAAAAAGGTCAATATTATCCTGACAATATGTTACGTTATGTAGCTATTCATGAACTTGCTCATGCAAAGTCAAAAGAAGTAGACACTCATCACACAGGTAAAGAATTTAGAGATAATTTTGATAAATATTTAGAAATTGCTCAAGAAAAAGGTATATATGATCCTAAAAAAGGTTTAGTTGAAAAATATTGTGGTGTCGAACCTGGTATGGATTAAATAAAGGAACCTAATAAAGGAACCTAAGGTTCCTTTAAAACCTCCTATTCAACATTTAATTTTTATTTTAAGGGTTGTAGAAAATGAAATTTTATAATTACTTTAAACCTCTTCATTATTTAATGTTTATTTAATATATTAAATTTTTTAATTTAATATTAAAGAGTACATATTAAAAAAATATGTCTACTCCAACTTCAAATCCATTAATAGAATTTTTTAATAAAGTTATTGTTGATATTCAAGATAATAATTTATCGAATCAACAATTATTATTTATTTCACAATTTTATATTCATTATACTACTTATTCTAATAGTAATCAATTTAATTTAAAAGATAAAGAAAGTGAAACAAATTCTAAATTGAATTTTTCACCTTCCATATACGATTTATTAACTGCTGGTATAACTTTTTATTCTTCACTTACCGATTCACTTAATATTCCAATTGATTTTGATTCAGAAGATATTGATAAAAAAGTAAAAAATGAGTAAACTTGTACTTGTAAAAGATATTAAAAAATATAATAAAACAAATAAAATTATGAGAGACTGTAAAGTTCAAGAAGTCCAAAAATTTTCTGCTTTTTCTGGAGGTGGTAATGCCTTTTATCAAAAACGTAAAGAAATCGAAACATTTGACTTATTTGATCCTGATGGTACAGCTGATTCTAATAAAATTAGAGTTGCTTTACCTTTTAGTTATTTCTATCACAATTGTTCCGATATTCCAACTATTGTATTTAATCAACCAAAAATAGAAATGAATTTTAATGGTTCACTTCTTCCAAGACAAAAGTTAATTCGTGATGATATATTTAGTATATTAAATCGAACCAATAGTATATTATTGTGTCTTCATACTGGTTTTGGTAAAACTATTTTTGCTCTTTACATTGCCTCTAAAATTAAAATGAAAACAATTGTACTGTGTCATCGTAAAATTATTATAGATCAATGGGTAAACGCTGTTAAAAAATATTTACCTGATGTAACTGTTGAAGTATTAAATCCTAAGAAAAAACCTACAGCCGATATTGTGATAGGAAATGTTCTTACTGTTCCAAAATGTAATGAAAATGATTCATATCGAAATACATTTAGTGAATATGGTACACTTTTACTTGATGAAGTTCATACTGTTTGTACTGAACAATTTAGTAAAGCTTTATTTCACATCTTTCCACAATGGTTAATTGGTTTAAGTGCTACTCCACATCGTTCAGATGGTATGGATAAATTAATTCAGCTTTATGTAGGACCGGAAGGTGTATATAAGGATATGTGGAGAATATTTAATGTTTACAAATTACCAACTGGATTTGTTCCAGAAATAAAAAGAAATAATGATGGTTCGATTGAATGGAATTCAGCTTTAAGTAGTCAAGCAAATAGTAAAACACGAAATGAAATGATTGTGAAATTAGTACAATATTTTAAAAGTAGAAAAATCTTAGTACTTGTAAAACGTACTGATCATGCAAATGCTTTAAAAGAAATGTTATTTCAAGCTGGTGATGATGTAGATACATTTATGGAATCAGATAAAAGTGCTAACTTTAATTGTAGAGTATTAATTGCTACTTATAGTAAAGGAGGTGTCGGCTTTGATCATCCTGGATTAGATATGTTAATTGGTGCTGCTGATGTAGAAGAAAATTTTATGCAATATTTAGGTCGTGTATTTCGTAAAGATGATACAGCACCTATTTATGTTGATTTAATAGATGATAATCCAATTATGAAAAAGCATTCGACTACAAGAATTAAAATTTGTACTTCCGTTGGAGGAGTAATTCGTAAGTTTAATGATTGTTTCCCTAACGAGGAACTACGTTCCCCGTAACCCCTCCTCATCATTTTAGTTTTAATTATTTTTATTTTTTATTTTTTATTTTTTATTTTTTTTATTATACTTTTTAGTATAATAAATATCACTAAAGTTTAATATAAATTTAACCATAATTTTTAAATATTTTAAAATAAAAATAGTTTAACTGCAACGTTAACTCAAGTGATGGGAACTTTCTGAGGATTTTTGAAAAGTTAGCTCGGAAAAACGCACAACTTTAGATTTATTTGCGGAAAACATTTTTTAAACTTTTTCAAATGTTAGATTATATTTACTTTTAGTTTTACAAGTAAATTTTATAGTTGTATTTTAACTTTAATTAAATTTAATATTTTAATATTTTTATAAAAAAACGAATACAAAATTAAATTCTAAAATAAAAATGTACTAGTTTTTTTAATTTTTTTAAATTTATAAAAAGTAGAAAAAATAAATAAATAAAACTAAAACGATGAAGGAGGTTTTAAAGGAACCTAGGTTCCTTTAGGAGGTTCCTTTATTTATAAGAGGCTTTTTATATTTTCATACGAATGTTTCCATATTATTTTATCTTGCTCTCCTTCTTTTTTACTTATAACTATCCCTGATTCCCAATGTGAATTTCCTTTATTAAATATTAATATAAATGGCCACTCATTTACTACTTCAAATATAGGTGAAAACTTTCTACAACTATCCATATATACTAATATATTTACTTTATGTATCTTAGCAATATATTGTTGAGCCCAATCATCTGGCCAAACCCCATCTAATGAAATATGAAGTTTAAAATTATGTAATATAGTTTGTAATAATTTATTTATTTCAGGATGATTTATACTTTCATCAAATTTATGTTCTACTAATTCACTTAATTCTTTATTTGATTCCACTGCTTTTGATATTATATATTTAACTTCTTCTTTACAAAATGGAAGCATAGTCATTTCTGTTAATAATGAAGAACATTTTAATTTAAATGTATTTACTTCCTCTTTTGTAACTTGTTTTTCTAATATACATTGAAGGAATGCATAATAAAAACAATTACCATCTCCTGGTGTATGTATAGATTGAATTATATATTGTGTCATTTTATATTTAATTAATTATTTAAATAATTAATTATTAACTATCTTTTTTAAATAGTATTAAAGTTAACAATCTTTTTCATTATTTTTTATACAGGTTAACCATTCTGTTGTATCTCTTAAATAATCACAATCATCATATACTTGATTATAACAATCTTCATTTAAATATAAATCAACATAATGTTCATCTTTAGATTTAATAACTAATACTATACTTCCTATACATATAAGTAAACTTAATACTAATAATATGTTTAAATAATTCATTATTCTTTATATTTTATTCGTAAGAATAGAAAATAAAATTATTTTTAACTTCGATTAATATTTTATATATTTCGACTAAAAACATAAACATTATTTGAAGTTAACCCTAAAAATCTACTTAATTTATAATGTTTATCTGTTTTAAATCCAATTAAATTAAAAAATGATTCATCTAAATGTTGCTTCACACCACTTACATAAACAATATAAAATGGATTGATATCTTTTGGTATTTTAGAAAAAATAGATTTATATATAGGTAATGCATCTTCTTTTTTCATAGACCAAAGTGGTTCATATAAAAATAAAATAGTTGGTGTATCTATATACTTATAATCATTCATATCTTGATTTAAAATTTTAATATTTTTTATATCTTTAAAACGTTTTTCTGCTTTATCTGTTAATTCTTTTTCTAATTCTACACAAACAGCTTTATCAGTTTGACTATATACTAAATCTATCACATTTCCTTCTGCACAACCAAAATCTATAAATGTATAGTTATTTGGTGGTAATTCTTTTATTATTTTTTGTATTATTTTTTTTATATTTTTTGGAAGTGGAATAGCATCCCAAGGTCTACCCATAAATAAATATTGAAACATATGTTCAATATATGTATATTCATCATATATTAATTTTATTATTAAAAGTAAAAGTATAATAAGTATTATACGTTTTAATAAAATTTTATTTCTTTTATTCATTTTAATGATATAATTTGAAAATAAATTAATTTATTTACTTTTACTTCTACTTTTACTTCTTTTTACTATTTTATATTTATGCATTAATTTTGTAACTTCTTCACCATATGGTACCCATTCACCATATCTTGTAGATTTCTTTCTACTTTCACTTCGTTTACCACTTGATGAAAGATGACTTCTTACTTTTTCTGGTAAATATCTAGAATGTTTTTCTTTACCTACATAATCCCATTTTTCATCTGCCCATTTTTTTAAACTATTACTTTTATTTTTACTACCTACATATGTACCACCCTGTTCTTTATACATCTTTACTGCAATCATAGCTTTTCTAGCTGACCATTTACCACTAGGTCCACCTTTTGAATCTTCTGTAACTTTATTTTTAATTTTTTCCCAAAGTTTAGGATTCGCTTTAACAGCAATTCCTTTTTTACTTCTACTTCTACTTTTACTTTGGCTACCCATTTTTTATATTTAATTGTATTTAATTATAAGTAAAAATAATAAATTACTTTTTATTTAAATATATCCATTTCTATACATATTAATTACAGATCTTAATTCATTTTTAAAATTAATTTGTCTTTGTGTAGTTGCAACTCTATCTAATCTTATTATTTCTCTATCTAAAAATGAAATATCAATTAGTTTCTTTGTTAATAATATTTTAATAAGATTTATATTATAGGTATTAAATAAGTATGAAAGTACTGATAGACTTGATTCTATCTGTTGTGTAGTCATTGAAAATTGTCTATCTCTAATTTTACGGAATATTATACCTGCATAATATATAAATAAATTATAAAGCATGAAGTATATTTTACTTGACTCATTTTCTATTTCACTTATTATTAATAAAAGATTATCTAATTGATATATTAAATCATTATCTGATATACTACGTATTATTGATCTATAACCTTGATTAAATGATGATATTTTATTTTCTAATCGATTAAAAAGATTATTATTATTTGTTAATTCAGAAATAATTCTTAAATAATCAATAAATAAATTTTCTATTTCTCTACTTATAGGTATAGTAATAGATAAATTATTTGAAACTATAGATTGATCAATTTGATTCAATCTATTTATTAAAGTATCAACTTGTCTTTCTATTTCCATATCTTCTGGTTGTCTTAATTCATCTAAAAAACTTTGTTTTATAGGTTGTTTACAATATGGACAATCTGTTTTTCCCATATCTATCCATTGTTTTACACAACCATAATGATAACAATGTTTTTCAGAATTACTACATGGATGTACTGGTTGATTTTCTTCTGTAAATTCAGATAAACAAATTAAACATTCATTATCTAAACATTCATCATTATTTTGAAAATAACGATATGGTTCAAAATAAAAATTCCATTTATTTAATTCATCAACTGATTGTGAACGTGGTTTTGTTTTATCAAACATAATTTTTTTTACTAATATAATTATACCATAAATTATAAATAGTAATAAAATAATTAATAAAATAGGATGAAGTGATATTTTTTTCATTTAACTATTATTTTTTTTATTATTTAAAAAATATAAAAAAATTAAAAAAAAAGTATTATATGTTATCTATTTTTTTTAATAATTTATGTTGACATGTTTCAAATGCAATATAATTTTGATAATCATCTTCATTATGTTTACATAAATAAAAATCAATCGAAACAGATAATGACTGTAATCCTTCTATAACTTCTTTATATAATATATATTTTATAGATGGTTGGATCATTTGATATAAAAATATACAACCTAAATTAAAAGAAGATAATAACTTTAAATGTAAAGGTGTAAGTATATTTGAAGATGAAGTAGAAGTAGAAGATAAAGAAGAAAATAAAAGTAAAGAAGAAATAAAAAAGGAAGAAGATAAAGTTAATTTAGAAAACCATTTATAATATAAAGCTTTAGAATGAAAAGAAGAAACAGATCCATTTATAGAAGATTGAATTCCAGTAATCTTAGTTCTATATGGAGATAAACCAATTTCAGATGGTCTATTAGGCAAAAATCCTGTAATCTTTGTAGTAAAATTTTTAGGAGTTTGCATTTATTGTTTAAATATGTAATTATTTGAATAACTGTTAAAGAATTAAAGAAATTATTTATTTTTTTCTAGATTAAAAAATAAATAAAGATGAACTATAGTGATTTTTACAATGCTCCAACTTATAGAGATGCTGGATGTCCTTCACAATGTATGTCAGAAAATTCTTATTCTGCACTTTCTGGTGTAGATCAATGTGCTATGAATGAATTAGGTGATTACACTAGTCCTTTTGCAAAGAAAAATACTCCTTCTTATTGTAACTTTTTAGATAATTATTCAAGAGTAGGTAATATGTATTCACCTTCCACCATTTATATTCCACCTGAATCAGCTGCTCGTATCTATCATTATCCTATTGGAGTTAATGCTGACTTTATTGTTACTCAACCACAAATTGTTAATTTCCAAGCAAAAACTGAATTCAACAATTTATCTTCTTCACCAATTATTCAAGATCCAGCAGCATTAATGCAAGAAATTGAAACTGATATTAATATGGTTAGAAATGGTGAAGCTCAATTAGCTGCATTAAGAGTTTCTATTATGCAAATTCAAGATGCTATGAAAACTGCTGCTCCAGAACAAGCAATCCAATTAGCTAATAAAGGTATTGAAATTGCTAAACAAGCTAAATCCATTTATAATGAATTACAAAATAAAGTTTCCATGATCAAAACAAGTGGTCAAAATGTTGCTCCATATACTGTTCGTGATGTCGCAAAACAAGCTAAAGTTGATTCTATTATTAAAGAAGTTTTATCTTTACAACGTATGGCTCAACAATCTAATATTGCTATTGCAGCTAAAGCTGATTTATTTACAAATATTGGTAAATCTGCAGCTACTACTACTTCTACAATGGGTACTATCAATGCAGCAACTACTCTTCCACCAACTGCTACAATGATTAGTCCAAATGCTAAAATGGGTATTCAACCTTTCCGTTACTTACGTAACAGAGGCTAATAACGAGGAACGTAGTTCCCCGTAACCCCTCCTTTATTGTTTTTATTTTTTTCATATTTTTATAATTTTTTACTTTTGTAAAAGTAAAAACATAAGTTAAAGTCTTACTAGTTAAAGGAATAAATTAAAATGTCTGAAACAGAAATTATTCAACCTAGTATTGATTTAAACAATAATAGCGATGAAAAAAATACAAAAAAAAGTAAAAAACAAGACACAAATACTGATCCACCACGTATTGTACATATAAAAGAATTTGATATTAACAGTATACCTCCTCATGAAGTAGCTGATAATAGTGGTGTCAAGATTGTTGTCATTGGTAAACCAGGTACGGGTAAATCAACAATTATTGCAGATATTTTAGCTTCTAAATCCCATATTGTTCCTGTTGCTCAAATTTTTTCAGGAACAGAAGATAGTAATCACTTTTTTAGCGAAAAATTCCCTGGTGTTTGTGTTTATAACAAACTTGATTTAGATGCTATTGAAAATTTTATTACTCGTCAGAAAATTGCAAAAAGTTATCTCCCTAATCCATGGGCATTTCAAATTATTGATGACTGTACTGATGATCCAAAAATTTTAAAACGTCCTATCTTCCAATCCTACTATAAACTTGGTAGACATTGGAAAATGATCCATATCCTTTCTTTACAATATTGTCTCGATATTCAACCCAACATTCGTGCAAATATTGATTATACATTTATCCTCAGGGAAAGTAGTAAACGTTTTAGAAAAAGTTTATGGGAAAATTATGCTTCAGCTATAGATAATTTTGATGACTTTTGTGATATCATGGATGGTGTTACAGAAGACTATACTGCTTTAGTTATTAACAATCGTATTCAAAGTAATAAATTAGAAGACTGTGTTTTCTGGTATAAAGCCAAAAAAGATAGACTTCCTCCTAACTGGAAATTTGGTCATCCTAGTGCTTGGCAATTTCATCTTACTAGATTTGATCCTAACTATGTTGACCCTATAAATTAATATGGGGAACGTCGTTCCCCATACCCCCTCCTTATGATCATTTCTTAGTATATTTTTATTTACAAATTTTAAAAAGTTTAAAAAAACTAATACATTTTTATACTACAAAAGTATAAAAAATTAAAACAAAAGGAGGGTTGAAGGGAACGTAGTTCCTTTCTAAGGAGGTTTGTAAGGAACCTAGGTTCCTTACGTTGCAATCGATTGTTCCATCTTAAATTCTTTTATGGAAGGCATTAACTTCGAATTTTTACACAATTTATTTGCTATTTCTGTTATAATTGCATGTGGTTTACCCAATTTAATACAATCAGATAGTTGGGTTAAACCTGATATACATTGACTATAATCTTTATCTGTAAATTCTTCCCCTCTTTCTCTTACAATATCAATTGCTACTTTACATATATTTAAACATTCTTTCTTAGCTATTTGCATAGATTCTAATACTAATGTTTCCGCATTTTCTAATTTCTTTTCGTTATTTTCATCTTTATATACTAATTTACCTCTAGATGTATCAGTAAAGAAAACTCGATTCTTTAAAATATTAACTAAATTACAAGCAAAGTTATAGTCAATAATATTACTGTTTGCATTATCTAAATTATGTATATAAATCAAGCTACCCGGTGTAATTCCTTTTATTTGTTCTATTATATAGTTATTTGTTAATGGTTCTAACTCATTAAACATTTTATTATAATAATTATTATAATTAGTTATATGCTGTTGATTATTTACAGTAGTATTTTGATATACAGGTGCTTGTTGTTTATTAATAAGTTCTTTAAAGTTATCTTGAATAAATTGTTCCTTATCTTTAATAATAGCATCCTTTTCTTTAATAATAGTATCTTTGAATTCAATAGAATGAGTTAATAATAAACATTTATTTTTAAGTTCATCTTTTTCTTTTATTTGTTGTTCTTTTTCTTTTAATTGTTCATCCTTTTCAAAGATTAATTTATCCTTAAAATCTAATAAGCGATTTTGTTTTAAAATTTGTTCATCTTTTTCTTTTAATTGTTCTTTAAAATTATGTTCTAACTCCTCTTTTTGTTTTTCTAATTTATCGTATAAAATTTTAGAAGTACATACACTCATATGATTATTAAATATGAATTTTGTTGTAAACTCTTTATCACAATACTCACATTTTAATACCTTTACTACCACTTCTTCATCTGGTTTACTTTCTTTTTGTAAATTTAAACAAAATTTAGCAGTTTTTTTATGGTTATTTAAATTGGATAAAGTTTTATAACTCTTATTACAAAATTCACATATATGTGTCATTATTTAATAATAATCAAATATTTAAATCTAAATTTTAGTTTGATTATTAAAAATTAAGAATTTTGCATAATTTTTAATAATTTATATAAAATCTTAAAAAACTTTATAAAAAATTATCATTTTTACATTATAAATAATGGATCAAGATAACCTTATTTTAAATATTTTAAAATCAATATTCCAGTATAAAGTTTATATACAAAAAGGTATATCTTATTAACTAATTTTATATATTTTTACTATTTTTTAAAAAAATTTTTATAAAATAGAAAAGGTATGACACACACATAAACATGTGTGTGATATATCATTTTATAAAAATCTATGTATATTTTCTCAATATTTAAAAATTATTTATCTGAGTAATATTTAGTTTTTATAACTTATACATATAATGATATGAATTTATCTAAATTTATATTCAAAATAAAAAATTTAACTTTAGTATAAATTTAGATAAATTCTCTATTTTAAATATAAATTTATAAAATAATTTTTTAGAATTTGTGTTAGTTTTCTCAACAATTAAAACTATTTATCTGAGTTAAAAAATACTACTAATTCTTTTTGATTCTTTAAATTAAAGAATTTTTCACAATTTTTAATAATTTATATAAAATCTTAAAAAAATTTTAAAAAACTTGATATTTTATTATAAAAAGTTCTATATAAAATTAACCACAATTTATGTATTTTTAAAACCAATATTCCAGTATAAAGTTTATATACAAAAAGGTATAACTTATTAACTAATTTTACATATTTTTACTATTTTTAAAAAATTTTTTATAAAAATAGTAAAGGTATGACACACACATGTTTATGTGTGTGATACATCATTTTAAATAAAAGTATCTAAAATTTGTGTATATTTTCTCAATATTTAAAAAATTATTTATCTGAGTAATATTATTCTTAACATTTCATTTATTTCATAAAATAAATGAAATAAATTATAAAAATTATGAAACTATCATAAAAATTATAAAATTAAAAAATCAGGTAAAATTCCTTTACTAATTATTGTTCATTAACTATTCTATTAATAAGTTCATTTAAATTAGTTTGAATAAATAAATTTTTTTCTTTTATAATCATATCTTTTTCTTTTATAATTATATCTTTGAATGCCATTGTTTGTGTTAATAAATAATAATCTTTATCCTTCTCTTTTATTTGATCATTCAACTCTTCGATATATTTAATCAACTCTTGTATCTGTTTATCCTTTTCTTCCTTTTCTTTCATTAGTTTATTATAAATAGATTTTGATGAACAAATATCAATATGTTTATTCAATATAAATTTATTTGTAAATTCTTTATCACAATACTCACATTTTAATACCTTTACTTCTTTATCTGGATTACTTTCTTTTTGTAAATTTAAACAAAATTTTGCAGTTTTTTTATGGTTATTTAAATTGGATAAAGTTTTATAACTCTTATTACAAAATGTACATATATAATCATTTATTTCTACTTTATTTTCAGCCATAGTTTATTTTAACTTTATATAATTAATATATTTATTATACTTAATAATAAATATTTAAATTAAATTTCAAAACTCAATTCTAATTTTTTAATTCTTCAATTGCTTTTTCAGGAGCATTTATATATTTAAATAAAATTTGATATACTTCAGCTGGAGTAAAAAATCCATCTTTAAAATTTATATCATTTAATAAATCTGTATTCATATTGTCATAAAAATACTTTAACATTTGTACAATAGTAGTATGTGAACATTTTTTAAAACATATATTTACATCTACTCTTCCAGGTCTAATTAATGCTTTGTCTAATTTTTCAGGATAATTAGATGTCATAATTAATATTCTACCAGGAGTTTCAAGTACACCATCCAATAAATTAAGAAGAAAACTAAGAGTTAACTTATCATCTAAATTTTCGTCTATTTTAGATAAATTATTTTTATTACTTTCATTACTTACAGTTCCAAATATATCATTAGAGGATAAACCTTTTTGTGGTTTAGTAGACATTTTTATACTACTATATTCATCATCTTCATTATTATAATTATTGTCAAAAATATTAACTGGAGGTTCCTGTTTTTTAATATTATTTGCATATTGAACAAAATTGCTAGATTCTTTTTCTTCTATTTGTTTTTCCTCTTTTTCTATTTTTTCTTTATCTTTTAACTTTCTATCTAACACAACATCACTCATACAATCAATATCTTCAATAATGTAAACACGTTTATCAATAGGAATAATAAATGATTCATTCATACCACCAGGTTTTTCAATATATATTCTATCATCAAAAAATAGATTATAAAGTTGTCTTTTAGTTGTGTAAGGATTTAAAGAAATATTAATAATATGACGTTTTGTCATATTAGCTATCACCTTACACATACTAGTTTTACCACAACCAGGTTCACCATGAATTAATAGACCAAAAGTATAAGGAATACCTTTTTTGGAATACCAGTCAGGATTGTTAATAAACCAGTTTAAACGTTCTTTTACAATGTCAATTTTTTCACCAAATGTACTGTCAATTGTTTTATTTGTAAAAAATTTTGTCATAGTAAAATGAAGTGTGTCAGGTGCATTAGAGTAAACAATATTTCCTTGTGGATCTTTCATTAAAGGTTTTACACGTTCATTAAAGTAATACAATTGTGAACCTAATTTATTTTGTTTTTTAATTCGTAAAGATTGGACAACACCATTTACATATTCATGCAAATCAGATAAATCATAATAAGTACTTGTTAAAATAAATTCGATATATTGTAAATCACCATCAGGATTGATATCGACATGTAACATTTTTGCATTTATATTTTTGTCAAGAACAAATTCATGTTTATGTCTTATATAATAAATTTTATTATATTCTAATGATTTTACAGTATTTAAGGAAGCCATTTTTTCTAAAAGAGCATCGCAACATTCATAATCTAAATTTGTATTTATAACTGTACCATTGTTAGAAACAGTATTGCTTGGTTTATAACTTCTTTTAAAAATAATGCTACTTTTTATTTCAGTAGATTTATTAGTAGTATCAACTATATTTAAGATATGTAAACCTTTACTATTTTTAGTTTTAGAATCAATATAATCTTGTGTTTGTTTTTTAATAAATTCAGTTGCAGTAGGTATTATTTTAAAACACCATTGAATGATAGACATTACAATAAATGTATATAAAATATTATTGATACTATCACTACTATTACCATTTGAAGCACTTGACTTAACAGTCATAATTGCCATGATTTGTGATTTTAAAGTATCAAAATCAGAAGACATTTTTATAATTAATTAGAATACAATTATTAAATACAATTAAAATATAGAAGAATAGTTATTATTTTTATTTACAAATATACTAACAAATCTTTAAATTGAATTTTAATTACAATTATTAACGAATAATAATTGTAATTAAAATGACATCACATTATTCAGATGATGTAAGTATACCAGCGTTATTAGCTGCTCGTGAAAATAAAAATATTCGACTTGGATTATGTTGTATAAATAATACATTACGAAATCCAGAAAGAAAAGAAGGAATGAAAAAGAAACCAAATTCTATATTTTGTAGTCGAAGTTGTACAAGAGATACATATACAGTAGATAAAGCGAAAGAATTAGCTTTACAAAATGTGAAAGATATTATACCAATATTAGAGTGGAATCACGCAAATAATATACAACATCTTCGATTAAGTAGTGAAATATTTCCACATTATACAGATAAAGAGTGTGATTCGTATACAATTGATTTTGCAAAATCAGATCTTGAAAAAGCAGGTGAACTAGCAAATAAATTGGGACATAGGATCACAATGCATCCGGCACAATGGAATCAAATAGGAGCAAAAAGTGAAGATGTATTTCAGTCTACTGTAACAGATTTGTCACATCATGCAGATATTTTAGATGCAATGAATATAGATCATAATGGAATACTTTGTATCCATGGAGGAGGAACGTATGGAGATAAAGATTTGACGATGAAACGATGGATAGAACAGTTTGATGATTTGCCAACTCATGTTAAGAGTAGGATAGCAATAGAAAATTGTGAAAAATGTTATTCAGTGGAAGATGTTTTAGAATTATCACAACGATGTAATATACCAGTTATATATGATACACATCATTATCATTGTTATAATCATTATCATCCA
>JACCDO011658295.1_pt1 | contig 22858 bp, 14 predicted proteins | sample 7446101 | NCBI WGS metagenome assembly JACCDO01 (sample SAMN15323440, study PRJNA562643) | freshwater metagenome | isolation source: river surface water | place: USA:Blue River Watershed | collected 2017-08-16
ATAACAATTACACATTGGGCACATCCAGTCTACGATGGAAGGAAGTGTTTGTAGGCCCAGGTTCCGTTGTGATTGGCAACACGGTGCTGTCAGACAATAATGGTACACTTGTGCTAGGTTCAAATGTACATGCGTCTACTGTAACGCTTGGAAGTGGCTCAAATACAATTGGCCTGTATACTCCTGACGGTCTTACACCCTGGTATTTGAACAAAAATAGCGTGCCAGTAAGTTTGCGCACACCAGGTTTGGGCAATGTGTTGGTAGTTGACCAAATTAATGGTAACGACGTGATTGCCCAACCAGGTGGCACAGCATTCCAAACAATTAATGCGGCCATCAATGCACATATTTCAGGCGATACAATCTGGATTATGCCTGGCACATATAATTTGACTGCGCCTATTTCACTATCAACAAACACAGCATTGCGTGGCATGAATGTGCAAACTGTCACGCTTCAAATGTTGAATGTCACAAGTGATACAACAATGATCACAATGAACTCGCAAACACGCATAGAAGATATGACAATCAAACTCACAACAGCAACTTCAAATATTAACTTGATTGGCATAGATTTGCCAGGTGATTCAAGCACAACTGCGAAGTTGCGTTCAAGTGTGCTAACAGTAGACAATCGTGGTGCTGGTGCGCTTACAACAGGCAATGCGATTGCAATAAACGCACACGGTTCATCCACAACAAGTGAAGCAACGTTTACAAATAACTTCTTGCGAGCGTGCACAATCAACGCACTTTCACAGGGTCTTGGCACAGTGCGCGGCATTCTTGTAAGTGGCACTGCGTCCATTTCAACACGCGACACAAATATTTTTGTATCAACGATTGGTGTGGGTGTGGAAACATCTACGGTTGGCACATTTGTACAACTACGCGCGTCGGCAATATCAGGTGGCACAAGCGATATCCAACAGACAAATGGAACAATTGAAATCGGTCCAGGTGTAGATTTAGTGCATAAAACTGCCGGTTCCTACGGTTTCTCTAATTCTGTATACCCCACAACATTGTATTATGGCGTGAAAAATGATTTGAATACATCCGGGTCGTCCAACGGTTGGTTATGGCCTGGGTCAATGCTTGCATCTGCTTCCACAATTAAGGCGGGTGTTGATGTGCCTGGATATCCAGATGGCACATATGCTTATTACAGAATTCAACAAAAGGCATTATTGTTTGGAATGCAGGCGGATTTACATATTGCCCCAGGGTCAAGCAATGGTGTAAACTTTTCCACAATTCTTACTGTGTATCAAAATAATGTGCCTACGCCATTCCAAATCGGATTCGGTGATGGTGAAAGCACACTTAAAACATATTACACAAGCAGTTTGACTTTTAATCGCGGTGATGAATTTTCCGTGAATTATACATACACGGGCGGTGTTGCAAATGCAACGCATGATTTGACATTGCAATTTGATATGTACTAAACAATTACTGACAGTGTACCTTTGAAAGTTACTATGCCAGCCACATTATAGCGAAATGCGACTCCAACAGTTTCTACGCCCGCGGTCACAGCATCGCGCACTGCTGAAACATATTGTGGGTCAGTTGGATTCAAACGCAATCCCCCACCACAATCATCGCGCGGCACAACATATAACAGAACGCAGCGTTCGGTGTCCGCACGTCCTTTCAGTTCAGCCAGTACGCGCGCATGTTTAATTGCTCGCGGCGATACTGGTTCGTTTTTGGATTTGCGATATCCTTCTGGAAAGACTACACGACGCTGTGCACGTGGCAAATCGCATTCTGTGCTAATCATTGCCGTTTTGACTTCCACATAAATCTTTTTGCCACTAGGTAGCGTTCCAACATAATCAATGCGCGTGCCGTCGCCCACACTGACTTCTGATTTCCAAACAGCATCGGCAGAAATGTTTGGAAGATAGGATGCCGCTGCAGATTGCCCAACCATTGGATGCACTCCAACAAAATACGTGCCTTCACTATCGTTACACTCAGCGACCTGGGCAGTCCATGCCGTTTTGGAACCTTCACGCGACGGTACAACCCACACGGCGCGCCCAGCCTCTACTAATCCACAACAGCCTAGACCAGGAGTATGACCTAACATAATTTCATCTAGACCGTCACATCGGATGTCAGCAACATAAGGACTTTTGATGGAAGCACTAGGACGTTTTACAACAGTGGCGCGCACAAGTTCGGAAGGAAATGTGTAGGAAATAATGGACATTTTTATATAATTGAAGAATTATACACACAAATCATACATTTCAATTTTTCAAGCAGACCAAAAATTTGAATGCAATCCACTGTTTGTTTCAATTTGTAACACAAAATGAAACAATTTCTGATTGCAATGCGTCGTCACGGACTTCCAATGATTGCGTCGGCATCATCGGCAAGTGTGCTTACGTGGATGATGTGTGATTTAGAATACAGCAAACGTAAAAAGACACCGCCGCTGTCTGTAGTTCAACCGCTGCCGATTGACAAGAAAGAAACCGAGCACGAATGGCACGGAAACTAATTTACAAGAAGCACTGTTTCTCATTCAACATGCCTACAATTGCGTCCTCAAATTCACGTGTAAACTTGGCGCCATCGCACAAATTGCACGCCATAACACGGTCACGCAATGTTGTATGATATGCGTTCAGAATGCCACGGTCGCCAGCAAGACGCACGGCTTTTTCATGGTATGCTTCCTCCGTTTTTGCAACCAATTCAGACAAACCGACCTGATGTAAAATGCTTGCGCCAACACGAGACACATAATTATTACCAAGCAGCGTCACATAGGGGATGCCCATATACAGCGTTTCAATATTGATTGTGCCACCATTATACGGATACGGGTCAAGCACAATATCCACATCATTGTAGGATTCGAAGTAATTTCCAAGGCCATTTCCAAGGTCCAAGTCAACTCGTGAGCGGTCTACACCGTGTTTTTCAAATTCCTTCCAGTAAAATTCACGAATGCACGGGTCCTCCAAATTGTAGTAACGCATCTTAAGACGTGAACCGGCAACAGCCTTTAAAATTTTGGCAACGTTTTGTATCCATGCGGGCCTATATTTTTTGGGATTGTTCATGCATCCAAACACGATTCCGTCATGCGCCTTACGTTTAATATCAATGGGCACAATCGGCTTATATGTGTGGAAACCACTGGGCATCTTCCAAAACTTCTCAAAATAGTACTTTTCCAGGCCAACAGGAAATACGTGTTTATCACCAATCTTGTAATCCATCTCAGGTATACCATATGTGTTAGGATAAGCAAAGTAGTTTACAATCACACGTGCAGGACGATTGCGCAATATGTTGGGGAATCGTGCACCATTTGTTGTGTGTCCTGTCATTTCAATCAACACGTCTAGGTCATCGGCAGCAATCAAATCGGACGATTCATTAATAGTTTTGCCACGAATATAGACAAACTTGTCGCATTCCCGCTTGATTTTCTCTTGCATAATGTTTTTCTGTTCAAAATCAATATTATCACTGTATACAAATGTTTCAAACTTAGTTTTATCCATGTTTTCTATGATGCCGTTCAAAACATAGGCAACAGGGTGATAGCATATGTCACCAGATAAAAATCCAACACGAATCTTGCGATTTTTGGACACCTTTGCAAAGGTATATGATTTGGCATCTGTAAGGCGTGGTAAGTGTTCACTATACAACTTCGTATAACGATGTAGTTCAGGATTGCGTGTTTCCCAGTAATTCATATTCAAAAGCACATTGGAAAAGAGTTTTTCAAAGTTTTCACGTGTTACATTGTATGTGTCATAGGGCACGCTGTGTAATGTCATAAATGCCTTTACTTTGTGCAAAATGTCCATTGCCAGATTGCTGCCTTGTTCGTGTTTCATGACAAGCGCTAAATCGGATGCCTGCATATTACCATGCGCCATATACAGCGACATCCATTCGTTGCTATTAATATCTACATTCCACATTGTTGTTAGAAGTTGAGTCCATTTACTGCGTTCAAAGTAAGGTTTTGTTGTAAGCACATCAATTACCTTATTCACAACAATCATATTGAAACCAAAGGCAATAGATTTTTCACACCATTCTAACATTGCACTGCGGTCACCCAACTTTTCATAGGAAAGAATCAAGTTGACAGCAAGTTGCATATTTGCCTGAATATCCCAGGCCTGCTTGAAATACTTGATTGCAACACTAACACTACCTTTATTGAAATGTGAAACACCCAAGTTTGTAAAGTATGTGTGTGCAAACGCAGGGTTTTCAAACATCTTATCCATAGATTCATATAGCACAATCGCATTTTCAGAATCACCTTTTGCAAATGCTGCATGTGCTTTTGCATAGGCTTCAATCGCATATGTCTTCTGTTTTTTCATTGTTTCAGCTTGCGCTAAGAACCCGTTTACCACCGTTTCATAATCACGTGTGTTTTGATAGTAAAGCGCATACTTTTCAGCCAATTTACACATTTCCATGGGTTCGTTATAAAACTTGTCAAGTAATGCTTTCGCGCGGTCTACGAACTGTGTGACAATCGTATTATTATCATACGTCAAGCAATCGTCAAACATAGAACTTAATACACCAAGGTTGCTTACAATTGGAATGCAGCCAGATGCACACGTTTCAGTTACGACAATGCACCCAGTTTCAGAAACTTTGGTGGGATAGGCCAAAAATGCAGCCTCCCGGCATACACTGGCCAATTCCCGTTGACCGACAGGATCATGTAAATAGGCATTTGGTAGCGCTCGTAAACCTTCAAATAGTTTTTGAATTTCAGGCTCTTCGTCTGATTTTCCGTAAAGTTTCTTGGAACTATACACGTGCAATTCAGCATTTGGATATGCTTCTTGAATAGATTTCCAACCATTTAATACAATATCAAGACCACGGGTTGGATCTGACAAGTATAAGAAATGCGGTTTTTTGTGTTGAATTTCAAAATCGCCCACAAATGCCGGAGAAATGCCATTCATCATCAAGATTGTTTTTGCCGGGTCAATGTTAAATGTTGAGATGTATTTGTGACGCTGCCAGTTAGACACAAATGCAAAAAAGTCAATGTGGTATTTCACAGATTCAATGTCTTGCACATTTCTATCGGTGATATTGTGAGGAATCCAGCAAATTGTAATTGCTTCTTTGAACAATTGGTGGCTAATTTGAATTTTTTCTTTCAAAACGCCGCTGCACCAAATTACAAAATCTGCAGATTGTCCAACATGTTCAAACATCCATTGCGGTGCATGAAAATGAACACCCCGAACTTGTTTTTCTTCCTTGCAATTCAAATTTACAATATGGACATCGTTTTGCTTTTTTGCAAGTTCTTCTGCATAATAGCAAATTGCAGATTGTGTCCCACCGATGCCAACATCATAGGGACTGTTGCAATCAAAGTCGGGGACATCCATATAATCAACAAACACGAATTTCATTGTAACTGTTGCTATTCTTGTCGTTGTATTTTAAATATGCCTTAAACGCACGTGCCGTTGGATTTTTTTCTTTTCCCTAGGTATCAAACAATGTCTGTCAATCAAACGCTTACGGTGCAGCAAAACTACATTGCTGCCAAGGAACAAAACACACAGAAATTGCGTGTTCGCTTTGGCAATGATGCGGCTGATGGAACACATCAGTTGGATATCGTAAAGCCAGTTGTGCAGGTCGGAGGCTCATTGGATTTCTCTGATAGCAATGCCTTCAAGTTCGTCATGGACCCTAAAAATGATAGCAATGTTGCCAAGTTGTCTTACAGCGGTGCTGGCAAGACGTTTGACATTGTGCAAGTATCCAATGTTGGCACACAAAACCAGCGTGTGCGCTTGGCTGCCGATGAAGTGTTTTACAGCGACTTGGCCGCTGTGAACGGTAACATTTCCACATTGAATGCCTCTACAATCATTGCTTATGAGATTAGCGTGGTGAATGTGAGTTCTTACCAACTCTCCACAATGTCCGTGAATGCGGACACATTGAATGTAACAAATACTGCAAATTTCTTGGGTGATGCCAATGCTTATGCATTGAATGTAACAACAAATGCTGACGTCATTGGAATGTTGTCTGTCAGCGGCACGGCCGATTTGATGGGTGGCGTGTCTGCGTCTGCCTTGACTGTAACAGGTGCATCTGACTTGTTTGGTGCTCTTTTGGTGACTGGTCAGGTGCAGTTTGGCAGCACATTAAGTGTGATTGACCGCACCATTTTATCTGATGTGCAATTGTCCACATTGCGCGTCACAAATAACGCTACAATCGGCGGCAACATGTTGGTGACAGGCACAACACAATTGGTCGGTGCTGCCACCGCCAGTGCATTGACAGTATCTGGTGCACTTGGTGTTACGGGTGCCGCTGCACTCGGCTCTTTGGCTGTTACCGGCACATCTGTTTTGGTCGGTGGTGCAACAGCCGGCTCCATGACTGTGTCTGGTGCCTTGGGTGTCACAGGAAATGCTACTGTTCGCGGTGAATTGAATGTGTCCGATGCTGCATATTTACATAATATTCTCGTTGTTGGCATGGATATGACTGTCACAGGCACATCCTACATGGGTGGCAATGTAGCTATGAATAACAACTTGACAGTGACCGGCACAACAAACCTTGTCGGCGGTGCAACCCTTGCTTCATTAAAGGTGACTGGTACATCTGATTTGGTTGGTGGTGCCACAGCCGCAAGTTTGAAGGTAACTGGCAATGCAACAGTAGGTGCAAACTTGTTGGTGACAGGAACAACCAACTTGGTCGGTGCTGCCACGGCCAGTGCCTTAACTGTATCTGGTGCGCTCGGTGTAACAGGTGCGGCTGCCCTCGGCTCTTTGGGTGTCACAGGCACGGCCGTGTTCCTTTCTGGTGCCACGGCCTCTTCTCTCAAGGTGACAGGCACATCCGATTTGGTCGGTGGCGCCACAGCCGCCAGTTTGAAGGTCACGGGCACATCCGATTTGGTCGGTGGTGCAACAGCCGCCAGTTTGAAGGTGACAGGTAACACCACGGTTGTTGGTGAATTAGATGTTCAGACATCTGCATATCTTGCTGGATTATCCGTGACTGGAAACGCGAATGTCAAAAGTCAATTGGCTGCCAATGATCTCAAAGTAACAAGTGGTATTCAAGTTTATTCAGGTGGTTTTAACATGACTGGCTATATGGCTGTCACTGGTTTTGCTGATTTTTCATCATCTTTGGTAGCCGGTTCCTTGAAATCAACTGGTCAGGCTGATGTTGTTGGCAATTTGAATGTTACTGGCAACTTGACTGTAACAGGCACAACTAATTTGGTACAGGGCCTTAGCGTGAGCCAGTTGACTGTGACAAACACAACAAACTTGCTCGGCACTGTGTCTGCTTCCTCTTTGAAGGTGACAGGCACATCTGAGTTGGTCGGTGCTGCTACAGCCAGTGCTTTGACTGTGTCGGGTGCGCTCCTTGTGACGGGCACAACAAACTTGGTTGGTGCTGCCTCGGCTTCTGCCTTGACTGTTTCAGGTGCTCTTGGTGTGACAGGTGCCGCTGCACTCGGCTCTTTGGGCGTTACAGGCACATCCGTTTTCATCGGCGGTGCCACAGCTGCCTCTTTGAACGTCACAGGCACATCTGTGTTGGTGGGCGGTGCTACAGCCGCCAGCTTGGCCGTAACAGGGAACTCCACACTTACAGGCAACTTGTTGGTGACTGGCACAACCAACTTGGTCGGTGCTGCTACAGCCAGCGCTTTGACTGTGTCTGGTGCCTTGGGCGTGACAGGTGCTGCTGCTCTTGGTTCCTTGGCTGTCACTGGCACATCTGTCCTCATTGGTGGCGTCACTGCCGCATCTTTAGCCGTCACAGGCAACTCCACACTTACTGGTGACTTGTTGGTAACTGGCACAACAAACTTGGTCGGTGCCGCCACAGCCGCCAGCATAAATGTGACTGGTTCCGCCACAATCGGTGCTAACTTGCTTGTAACAGGCACAACAAACTTGGTGGGTGCTGCCACAGCCAGCGCTTTGACTGTGTCTGGTGCGTTGGGCGTAACAGGCGCTGCTGCGCTTGGTTCTTTGGCCGTCACAGGCACATCTGTCCTTGTGGGCGGTGCCACAGCCGCTTCGTTAGCCGTTACTGGCAACTCCACACTCACAGGTAACTTGTTGGTGACTGGAACAACTAACTTGGTTGGTGCGGCTTCTGCGAGCGCTCTTACAGTAAGTGGTGCGTTGGGTGTCACAGGTGCTGCTGCTCTTGGTTCTTTGGCTGTTACAGGCACATCTGTGCTCATTGGTGGTGTAACTGCGGCTTCTTTGGCCGTCACAGGCAACTCCACCCTTACAGGTAACTTATTGGTGACTGGCACAACAAACTTGGTCGGCGCGGCTTCTGCAAGTGCATTGACCGTATCTGGTGCACTTGGTGTTACAGGTGCTGCTGCGCTTGGTTCTTTGGCCGTCACAGGCACATCTGTCCTCATCGGCGGTGTAACTGCGGCGTCTTTGGCCGTCACAGGTAACTCCACACTCACGGGCAACTTGTTGGTGACAGGTACAACAAACTTGGTTGGCGCTGCTTCGGCAAGTGCATTGACTGTGTCTGGTGCGTTGGGTGTCACAGGTGCTGCTGCACTCGGTTCTTTGGCTGTTACTGGCACATCTGTATTAGTGGGTGGTGCTACTGCTGCTTCCTTGAATGTCACAGGCAGCGCCACAATCACAGGCAACTTGCAGGTGACTGGTGTTGCATCTGCGACACAGGTGACTGCCGGTGACTTGACTGTGCTCGACACAGCCATGATCAGCGTCCTCGGCGTGACAACAAGCGCGGAAGTATTGGGTGCCTTCTATGCCGGTTCTATGAAGGTGACAGGCACAACTGAATTGGTCGGTGCTGCCACAGCCTCCAGCATCAATGTGACCGGCAATGCAACAGTGGGTGGCAACTTGTTGGTGACTGGCACAAGCAACTTGGTTGGCGCCGTGTCTGCTGGTTCTTTGAAGGTGACAGGCACAACAGAGATGGTTGGTACTGCCACAGCCTCTAAGTTGGATGTGTCTGGTGACTTGACAGTTACTGGTACATTGAACTTGGCCCAGGGTATCAGCGTTGCGTCTTTGACTGTAACAAACACATCGAACTTGATTGGCACTGTAACTGCTGGTTCCCTCAAGGTGACAGGTGCCACTGAGTTGGTCGGTGCTGCCACAGCGTCCGCACTTACAGTGTCTGGCGCGTTGGGTGTAACAGGCGCTGCTGCGCTCGGTTCTTTGGCTGTCTCTGGCACATCTGTCATGATTGGTGGCGCCACCGCCGCGTCTTTGGCCGTCACAGGTAACTCCACACTCACAGGCAATTTGTTGGTAACAGGAACAACCAACTTAGTCGGTGCCGCCACAGCTTCTGCGCTCACAGTGTCTGGTGCCTTGGGTGTGACAGGTGCTGCTGCTCTTGGCTCTTTGGCCGTGACAGGCACATCTGTCTTGGTGGGTGGTGCAACAGCCGCAAGTTTGAAGGTCACAGGTGCCACAGAGGTTGTGGGTGCTACAACACTTGCATCTTTGAAGGTAACTGGTACATCTGAATTGGTCGGTGGTGCTACAGCCGCTTCTTTGAATGTTACAGGCACATCCGTGTTGGTCGGTGGTGCTACAGCCGCGTCTTTGGCCGTCTCAGGCAACTCCACACTCACAGGAAACTTGGTCGTGACCGGCACATCTAACTTGGTGGGTGCTGTACAGGCCTCTGCGTTGACTGTATCTGGTGCTTTGGGTGTAACTGGCGCTGCTGCTCTTGGCTCTTTGGCCGTCACAGGCACTGCCAACTTCATCAGCGGTGGCACATTCGCAAACTTGAAGGTGACAGGCACATCTGAGTTGGTCGGTGCTGCCACAGCCAGCGCCTTGACTGTCAGCGGTGCATTGGCTGTTACAGGTACATCTGTATTGGTCGGTGGTGCCACAGCCGCAAGTTTGGCTGTATCTGGTGATTCCACACTCACTGGTAACTTGGTTGTGACAGGCACATCTAACTTAGTCGGCGCTGTGTCTGCTAGCGCGTTGACTGTATCTGGTGCATTGGGCGTCACAGGTGCTGCAGCCCTTGGTTCTCTTGGTGTTACAGGCACATCTGTGTTCTTGAGCGGTGCCACAGCCGCCAGCTTGAACGTCACAGGCACATCTGTGCTCATCGGTGGTGTAACAGCTGCATCATTGGCCGTCACAGGTAACTCCACACTTACAGGCAACTTGTTGGTGACTGGTACATCTAATTTGGTTGGCGCTGTCTCTGCAAGCGCGTTGACCGTGTCTGGTGCGCTCGGTGTTACAGGTGCTGTGGCCCTTGGTTCTTTGGCCGTAACTGGCACAGCCAACTTCATCAGTGGCGGCACATTCGCCTCTTTGTATGTGACTGGCAACAGCTCCATGCAGGGTAACTTGTTGGTCACTGGCACAACCAACTTGGTTGGTGCTGCCACAGCCAGCGCGCTTACAGTAAGTGGTGCGTTGGGTGTCACAGGTGCTGCTGCTCTTGGCTCTTTGGGTGTAACAGGCACATCTGTATTTATTGGTGGCGCCACAGCTGCCTCTTTGAAGGTAACAGGCACATCTGATTTGGTCGGCGGTGCCACAGCCGCAAGCCTCAAGGTGACTGGTAGCGTCACAGTCGGTGGAGACATCTTGGCCACAGGCAATGCTTTTATCACAGGCGATGCCAATGTTACAGGCAATGTGTTCGTGACTGGCGACCAGAACGTGATTGGTAACTTGTATGTGACAGATGCATCTATCTTCTACGGTGCTCTTACAGCCAATAGCTTGACGGTGACAACAACATCCAACTTGATCGGTGGCGCTACATTGGGCAGCCTCAAGGTGACAGGCACAACACAGTTGGTGGGTGCTGCCACAGCCAGCGCTCTTACAGTCAGCGGTGCTCTTGGTGTGACAGGTGCAGCCGCACTTGGCTCTTTGGCTGTAACAGGCACAGCCGTGTTCCTCAGCGGTGGTACATTCAACAGTTTGTATGTCACTGGCAACAGTTCTATGCAGGGCAACTTGTTGGTAACTGGAACAACAAACTTGGTCGGTGCTGCCACAGCCAGTGCTCTAACAGTGTCTGGCGCCCTTGGTGTTACAGGTTTGTCTGCTCTCAACACATTGGCCGTCACAGGCACAGCTGTATTCCTCACAGGTGCCACAGCCAATGCATTGGATGTCACAGGCGCTGTGAATGCCGCCAGTTTCAACACAACATCCGATCGCAGACTCAAGAAGGACTTTGAGGAAATTGAGGGCGCGTTGGCCAAGGTGGCTGCCCTTCACCCTGTAGCCTACAACTGGGTCAACCGTCAGACAATGAACCCAGATGTGAAGGAAATTGGTTTCATTGCGCAGGAAGTAGAGGAAGTCTTGCCTGCTGTTGTGACAACAGATGCCGACGAATTGGCCACAAAGCGCGTTGCCTACGACCGCGTGGTCTCTCTCTTGGTTGCCGCCATGAAGGAGCAGTCTGCGGTGATTGCCGCCTTGGAAGCCCGCTTGGCCGCCTTGGAATCCAAGTAAACACATTGTCCCCAACATAAAATTCAATAAATATTAAATTATAATACATTGTATTATTTTTTAATCGCATGCGTAAGTAGAATGGACGCTAGTTCACTAACAAATCGTCGACGGAATCTCACAATTGGGACTTTTTATGTCAATAATCGTTCTATTAAACAAATTCAGGATGCAGAATTGTATCAAAACCGTGTTGTGGGCGTAATTGAACTTGGTCCACCACAAACACCCCAGACTCCAAATGCAACTATTGATAGTGCAGTGGCGCAAACACTTGAAAAAGTGCTTCAGTATGCAGCCAGCAACAATATTGGACCCACACGTTGTGCACGTCTTTCTTATGTATGGTTTGCATCAGTTGTATCAGGTTGGAATTGGATTACAACATCAGGACCATTGTCTGGAATCAAGGATAGTTGGGATTGGTCTATACATTATTCATTGCGTTCATACAATCATCAATTCATATGGATGAATCGAGTGTTGGATTATGCAACAACCAAATTGATTCCCGGTTTCAATGGTGCATATTTGTATGCTGATGAACGTCGAACACTCAATATGAACAATGAACAAATGGCATCCCTGATTCAAGCAGTTCAAACAAACGGACATTGGTCTGAATGGCAGGCTGCCTATGACATATGGTATGCACATCGCAATGATGATAATCATGTTAGTGCTGCAGCATTTCCTACACCCAGTGAACTGCCAAATGGTACAATTTATTTGGACCCAGCACAAACTGTGGATCCTGCGTCGTATCCTGAGCCAACCCACTGGACACCGCTTATTCTGAATGGTGCGCAAAAGAAGTATTTGACATATAAATGGCAAACAGTGCGTTCATCATGTTTAACACCGCAAGATGAAAAAGATATTTCAGGGGCGACTGTCCCATACTTTTCAACATCCCCAGAAAAACGCAACGCGGAAATTGCAGAAGTGTTGGAAATCTCAGAATCCTTAACTGACCAACAAAAAGTGCAAGCGGAGTTTTGGGCAGGTGGGCCAGGAACTGTATCCCCGCCTGGCATGTTTATGTGGATGTGGAAGGAACATATGTTAGCATTGCAGGTAGCCCAATATCAATCCTTAGATTTGTTTTTTTATAGTGGGTTTGAATTGGCTATAAATATATTTGAAGCCTCGCGATTGGTATGGGGTTTGAAATTACAATTTGCCGAAGCACGTCCTATCCAAGAAATTCGTCGTTTATATCGCGGCCAATCGTTAACAAAGTATGATGGCACACAAATAACAGGCGAATCATGGGTGCCCTATCAAGAAACGAATTTTGTAACACCACCATTTCCAGATTTTCCATCAGGACATAGCGCGTTTTCCCAAGCATTTGCATCCGTAATGACTGCGCGCTTTGGTCCACGCGTTCCAACAACCGAGGCAGAATCGAGAAGTGATTTGAGTTTACTCAGCCCTTCTTTGAATACCCAAAGCAATTCATTTGGTGTGTTTGTATTTCCAGCAGGTGCAAGTGCCATTCAGCCAAGTATAGTTCCAACAAATCCAATAACACTGATGTGGGAGACATGGCAAGCGATGGCCGATAGTGCAGGTCTTTCGCGCAAATATGGAGGCATTCATGCAACAAGTGCACACCTAGGCAGCCAAGCCCTTTCTAAACGACTTCAAACGATTGTTCGTAGCCGTTGGGGGCTTTAATGCAATATTGTATAATAATGTTAATTATGAACTATTAACTAACATTATAATTTAATAAAAAATTACACATTATTGTTTGGTGGCAAAGCAGTTGCTGCGCGGTGCGCGCGATATTTAACCACTTTTGTATTGTAATTTGCGGCGAGCCTTCCATTTTGAGGTGAGCGTGTGCGATTTACAATGCGTTCCTTGAGTCTTTGTGCACGTCGTGTACGATTCATGCGCTTTTGAGGTCGTGTGTTTGCGGCCGCAGCGTACTTTTGGTCAAAATATGTTCCAACAGGATTCATTACAAAAAATTTATAGGAGGCTTGGTCTAATAGCCAATGATTTTGACTCATATCCCATTCAAATTGAAGGTGCACAAAAGCCCGCGAAGGGACCGAAACTTCAAACAAATAAACTTCTGGCATTGAGCGTGTGCCCATTTGAATTAAACTTAAATCGTGTCGTATTATTTCAAGCACCATTTGACCATTTGCACCCGGTGTTCGTTTGTGAAATGTAACATTGCGATGGATACTTATCATAAAAGGGCATCCAACGGGAATTGTTTGATATGCAGGGTCTTTTAGAATGCCTTCTGTTTCTGCATTTTCTGCAACAACAGGTGCTTCTTCATCATGATGCACAATTAATCTGTATGCATCTGCAACGTAGTTCACGCCTTTTGCCTGATATTCTTGCAAAATCTGGGGCCACAAAGGGCTGCCCTGCAAAAATGCATTGATTGTTTGTAATAGTTTTTTCATTAAATGATTTCGTATGATTGTAAAATCGGCCAATTCTAATACAGGGTTAATCAACAATGAAACATCCAAATCATTTACAAAAAATAGTGGAAAAGGAATTCCGTGACCTGGCAGTGTATAAGGACTTTTTCGTTCATTTAAAATAACGGCATTGCCGCCCTTTACAATTAACTTATATAAATGTATTGCTTTGAATGGTTCACCTGCATCATGCAAAGCCATAATGGCGTCGCGCCCTGCTGCTGACAATAAGGCACGTGTTTCTTCAACAAATGCAGGTGCGTACAATGCATTGTGGCATCGTGTAAGACATGTCAGCACCGCTTGTTGTATGCCTGGAGTTTGAATAAGTGTTCTTGTGTTAAGTTGTGGCGGCGGTGGCGGTGGCGGTGCACCTTGCAGAGCCGCCAAGGCTTGTAGTAATAATAACTGCCCCATAGGAATTTGTGGTTGATATTGCATTGGTGCTTGTTGTTGCATAGGTGGCCTTGGTGCCTGTTGTTGCATAGGTGGTATTGGTAGTTGTTGGAATTGCACGGGTGGCCTTGGTGCCTGTTGTTGCATCGGTGGCATAGGTAGTTGTTGGAATTGCACGGGTGGCCTTGGTGCCTGTTGTTGCATAGGTGGCATAGGTGGCATTGGTAGTTGTTGGAATTGCACGGGCGGCCTTGGTGCCTGTTGTTGCATTAGTGGCATAAGCGGCATTGGTGCTTGTTGGTATTGCATAGGTGGCAATTGGGGTCTTGGTGCCGCATAGGGAGGAACTGCAGTATTGACCACTTGAGGTATTAATGCTGCATGGATTTGAGGTCGTGGTGCTGCGGCAGCAGCAGGCAATTGAGGTCTTGGTGCTGCGGCAGCAGCAGGCAATTGGGGTCGTGGTGCAGCGGCTGCGCCAGGCCCAACAATAGAGAATTGTACCGGGACGGCTGGGCGTGGCAGATTTGCTGCACGCAATCCTGGCACTAAGCGATACGGAAATGAGCCATTTGGATTGGGCCTGGCAAAATTGGGGCGATACACTGGTAAGTTTCCAGACATCCTTACTTTTTAAACATAAATTTAATCCTCACCATAAGTAAATTATGCACATAAGCCGCAAAAATCGCAAGTATGTGAATTACACCCGCAAGAATCGCAATACAGAATCAATTCAACATCATCATTTGCTCCTGCGCATGGAAATGGAAACGTGTCCAGAATCCAACGATAAACCTGAAGCAGCGAAACTTATAAAAAACATCATTCATGATTTGCATATGCGTTTGTTAGATAAGCCTCATGTATATTATGTAAAAGTCCCCCAATACAACGAAGGCCTTACAGCAATCTCCCCGATTCAAACAAGTCATATTGCATTTCACTTTTGGAAGAATCCTGAGCGAAAAATATTGCATCAACCAGAAAGCAAATGTTTACTTGAATTTGATATCTATACATGTGGGAACCTTACAATCAAACAAATACATCGTGTGCTTCATCACCTAACAAAATACAGGCCTACCCATGCCGACATAACACTTTTGAACCGCAAGTATGGTCTTACAATTGACCGTCAGATGCACTGGGACTGTCGCCATTCATACGCATGGACTGAGTGGCTAGAATCAGGTGCGTTCAATCCATAATGGTTTAAACAAGATATATGCAACATACATATTAGATACGATGAATGTGGAGACAATGGAAAATGCCCTTGTGCGCCTGAAACTTACAGGGTTTCAGCCAAAGTCTATATTGGACTTGGGTGCACATCATGGAAAGTGGACTGAGGTGGCTCGTGAAGTATGGCCAGACGCCTCCTATACAATGGTAGATGCCATCGAATATGAACAACCAAAGCGTTTGCGTATTCCGTATTTTAATGCTGTGCTAAATGACACGGTCACCGATGTGCCCTGGTATGAAGAAAAAAACACAGGCGACTCCATGTTCAAGGAAAATACAACATACTTCAAAGATACAAAACCTATGACACGTCGTTCAACAACACTGGACATTATGTTTGCCGGCAAAACATTTGATTTCATTAAGATTGATTGTCAGGGCGCGGAGATTCCTATTTTGAAGGGCGGTCCTACCGTGATTCAAGATACGGAAGTGATTTTGTTAGAAATCCCGTTTGCCGGACAGTACAATGCAGGCGTGCCCGATTTTCAAACACATATTGCATTTATGGATAGTATTGGATTTGCACCATTTGATGTGGCTGAGCAACATCGATGGGGTATGTATTTGATTCAAATTGACATTGTGTTTGTACGCAAGTCATCTAAATTATTTAAGACACTGCAAAACTGGATTGAAAATGCCAAGTAATTAGGTAACGTCATTACTTTTTGCTTCAGCCTCTACCTCCGCCTCGGCAATAGGTTCAAGTGCTGCAGGTTGCGCGGCAGGTTGCATAATAGTTAACGTCGCATTTGCAACACCGATATCTCTTTTTGCAATCGGTGTTTCAACAACACCGTCCTCCAACAACAAGACTCCATTTGGTGTTTTGTTTGTTGGCATGTATTTGTAATACAGATTCGTGGATACATTGACAAGTGCTTTCACGCCGGAAACTGCACCTGTAGCCAAAAGCGCCGCGGCCGTGCCTGCAACAATACTAGAACCAACAGCAATTGTGCGCGTACTGTTTGAAATCATTGGGGCCGCTACAGTTCCACCAACCGTTCCCAACACACGTATAGAATTGCCTGCGGCTGGGCCAAAGAAGTAATCGGCGCCGGCACCTACAACATTGCTTGCTAATCCGATGCCACGGCTGATAAGTGAGGCAGAGATTTCTCCTGTTGTGTTTATGGAAGTATACACAGCAGATGAGACAGTGGCTCCCACAATTGTTGCAGCAACGGGAATTACAAACACCATTCTAGTGTGGGGGCATACAAATCTTCGGGTCCGGGTTAACGCGGTGGCAAAAATGAATCTTTCCAATTATTATGCTCCAAACGCAATGACTAAATATGCAGTGATTTCCTATAAATCTCAGGCCGAATGGATGCTCACAGAAGCGTCGCAAACGGTGGGATGCAATCGTTCATTAAGTCCAAATACAATTGTATTTGCACTTATTGAAAGCCCGCGTGGCCAACAAGTTGGCTATTGTGGACAAATCAGCGAGAAAAGGGAACCTTTGTGGTCATACGAATCAGCAAAACGCAATACATATGCATGTGAAACCCCACGACTTCTTGGCACTCTGCATGAACTATGTAAGAAAACCAACACGCAGCCAAAAATATTTCGTGCGTCCAAAATCTATGGATATCCAAAACGCATTTACATATCGGAATTTGATACACTCTGCGCGTATGTGAAAAATCTACCACCATTATAAAATGCCTAATAAACCAAATACTAAGAAAAACGTTCCTAAAAAACCAATTCAAATCATTGGTCCCAAAATACGCAATACACAGGCATTTGGGACATATGCAAGCAATCGTGGGGGCCGCCGGCTTACACGCAAATCTCGCGCACGTAAGTACCGTCAAGTATGATTTTTGAACAACCGCCCGTTGGGCGGTTGTTAAATCAAACTTGGCGGCAATGCCTTTAGAATCAAATAAAGAGCGCCCTCCTCAAAGAGGGCGCTCTTTTATTTGATTCTAAATGGTAGAATGAATACATTGGTCGCGTTTGGTGTTCTTGCCGTCTTTTTTGCCGCATTGTTTTTTGTGTATGGGCGCCTGCGTCGTGTTGAAACCTTCCAATGCCAACGGGAACGCTGTGCATGCAAAGCCGCTGGCAATCCATGCCCATGCCGTTCTACATGCCCCTATCGTCCGGCGTGCCCTTGTGCATCACCTGCAAATTAAGGGTGTGTAGCCAAATACATATCCGTAGAACCAAGTAAGCGCTGTGTTTGATATCCCAGACTGTGTAAGTAATCAAATAGATTGCGATGGAGCGCTGCTTTCTCTTCACCACCATCAGTGCCCCAACTTTCAAACAGAATCGGTGGCCAACTACTACGCCGCAGTGTTTCCACTGCACCTTCCAGCACCTCCTTTTCAAATCCTTCTACATCAATCTTGATACAACCAATGTTTGAAATTCCAAAAGAGTCCAAGGTACGCATGGGCACAGTCACACGTTGCATTCCGGCACTGTCAGAAGCCAAGGGTTTTACTCCATTTCCACCACCATCTTCGGAACGCACAACATACGAAATTTCACCAGCGCGATTTCCAAGTGCACACGAATGTGGCGTGACTTTGTATTCAAGGCAATGCAATGCAATATTAGCACATAGGTAACAAAACGTTCGTGGGCTACATTCAAATGCATATGTATGTTTGGCCTTTTTAGCGCACGTAAATGTGTACGAACCAATATGGGCACCTATATCTATAAATACTTTATCAGGCGTTATGAATGTGTCCAAAATCCAGTTAATTAGCCCGCGCTCATTAAATCCACAACGATAAAACCAGTCTCCGGTCTCTTTTTCAGGAAAAAAGAACAACGCGCGCGCTTTGGGGTCGCTGCTCCCCACGGGGAGCTGTTGGAAATGTGGTTCACCTTCCACATATCCCGCTTCCTTAATGAAAAACATGTCTACCAATCATTTGTTAGAAATGTTTAGATTGCCCAAACAAAAAACCGAAAACAGAAGAAGAAAATGACATCTACTCTTCGTCGCCCATTGACATTTGCCGCCCATGAACGTGCCACAATTGGTGATTCCAAGTTTTCCTTCACGGAAAGTGACCATCTTGGTTGGCTCAAGTGTGATGGTCGTTTGTTAAGCACAACGGACTATGCTCTTTTGTTCACTGTGATTGGCTATAACTTTGGCGGTTCCGGCAACCAATTTGCGCTCCCTGATTCTCGTGGTCGTGTGCCCGGTGCTGCCGGACAATCGGAGGATAATGCCGCCAACCCCACAACTTACGTGAAGGGCGACATTTCCGGCAACCAACTCCATTTGCTCACAATTCCTGAAATGCCTATCCATAACCACACAATCAACGATCCTGGCCACACACATAGTTACCAAAATAATTCAGATGATCAAGGGGTGAATACGATTACAACACAAAATACTGCTGCAAATGAAAATGAGGTGAATCAAACAACAGGATCCAGCACAACCGGCATCACAATCAATAATACAGGCGGCGACCAATATCACAACAATATGCAGCCCACAATCTTTATGGGCAACTTGTTTATCTTCTGTGGCAAATATGCCGAGGGCACATACCCCTACACAGTTGGCAAGGGTGTATTCTAAGTGCGTCGTTCTTCACCCGTGGCCTCAAATGCTGCCTTATAACGTAAGTAATCACTATGACTATTGAAGCGAAGGTTTTGATTGACCTTGGCTTCATTTAAAAATACAGCAGCAGAGCGACTGACTGTAAGTAATCCAGCACTTACTTTACTGGGCGGACGTGCCGCTTGGCGGTCACGAAACGTTTTGGGTACATGTAATTGTACAATTCGGTCCGCCGGCACAGATTCTACACCATCCCAGACATACAAACGTGCATGGTATTTGTTGGGATACAACCAGCCAACGCAATCCAAAAAGCCTTTGCCAACATCTTTTGTATACAACCATTTGCTCTTGGTCGCCTCAAACCCAGCGGATTCACAGTACTGGAAAATTGCGTAATTGGATAATGTATGACCTGTATGAACACGCAAACCTTCAGAAATTGCCTGTGTATGCATTACACGCAATTTGGACGGAATATCTGCAATTAGTGGTTTGCGTGATGCGACGACTAGTGGTCCATATACACCGGACCATGCAATGCGGCCACCTGTTTCTTTACCAATCAAATTGCCAATGCGTGCATACAAAGGTTCAGTCCCACCTATTTCTAAAAATACCGATGATGCACTCGGGGGAATAAGAAAGTGACGCACATTGCTTGTGAATTCAGAGTTATGCGCAACCGAAATAAGTGTGCCGCGTGATTCAGGTAAGTTTATCCATTCGCATTTTAGTTTGCCCGCAACGGCTTCAATGCCAGCAACGCAAGGTTCCATTTTGATACAAACATAAGATTCCATTTCATTGTAAGAAACGCAGGGCCATCTAAACTAATTCCACATTCCAAACAGCAGAATGATTGAACGTGTGCTATACATTTTCCATCGTGATTTGCGCCTGTATGATAATCATACTTGGCGCAAAGCCATTGAATACGCAAAAACACATAAACTTCCGCTGCAACCAGTATTTGTATTCACAAAAGACCAGGTGACCAATAAAAATAAATACAAATCCATGAATTCCATACAGTTTATGTTGGAATCATTGGACGAATTGGACGCCGCGTTGCGTGAACACGGAGGGCGTTTGCATTATTACAAAGACAACTTACATACTGCAATCCAACTGAAGGAATGCGCGGTGTTTGAGACGCTGGATTACACACCGTACGCCAAAGCGCGTCAAGAAAAAACCCAAGCCGTGGCGGGAGTATATTATGGAATTCACGATACATATTTGACTGCACCCGGCACAGTGCTCAACAAGGCCGGCAAGCCGTTTCAAAAATTTACCCCATTCTACAATGCTGCCAAAGAACGCACTGTAGAAAAACCACACCCACCGCCAACATACATAGGACCCTGGGTAGAACGCGCGCAACACACATCATCATTGTCAGAAATTAAGGACTGGATACATTTCAAACCAAATACTGAATTACATGTGCATGGCGGGCGCAGCAACGGTGTTCAACTTCTCAAAAGCATACCAAAAAACTATGATGAAATCCGCGATATTCCTGCAGAACGTACAACCGATTTATCAGCCCACCATCATTTTGGAACTGTAAGTATTCGTGAAACATTTTGGGCCGCGCAGGGACAACCTGAATTGCAGCGTCAATTGTACTGGCGCGATTTTTACGGACATATAACCGATGCATTTGAAGCCCTTTACGGCACAAGTCCCTATGAATTTCAAAACGGCAACCCCAAAGGATGGCGTTACGATAAGGCAGAATTTAAGGCATGGTGTGCAGGCAAGACAGGCGTACCAATTGTCGATGCAGCAATGAATCAGTTGGCACGCACAGGATATATGCATAATCGTGCACGTCTTATTGTTGCCAATTATTTGGTGAAATCCAAAGGGATTTACTGGCGTTGGGGTGAACGCTGGTTTGCTCAACATTTGGTTGATTACGATTTTGCACAGAATTTTGGGAATTGGTGTTGGGTCGCCAGTGTACTACCATTTAGTCAAGCCCCATTCAGAAGCCTGGATCCTGAACGTCAAACAGAACGGTTTGATTCTGACGGCCGTTATCAAACCAAATGGTTAAATTAGTCATCATCAACAAACAGTGGAACCGCCACACGACGCACGCATGCAACCGGCACTACTGCACCTGCAACAATTGAGTTGCATTTTTTCACAAACTCTGCGTCATCTAACATATTCTGCTGACTATATTTATTACTGAGCAAAATGTGCATTGCCTCATCCAAAAGTGGCGAATTGCCGTCTAACTGCCACACTTCCCCTGTACGTATGTTTACGATTTTGAATTCTCGTGAACCGTGACCAGATTCGTAGAAATTCTTCCACATCCATGCATACACTAATAACTGCAACTTGTGTTCAATGCCGAGTGTGTCCACGCATTTGATTTCCATAATCTTGTCATCATCAAGCGTATCCAAACGCCCCTTGAGTGTTACACATCCAAACTCAGGAAATGCGGACGTTTCGCCTTCCACATTTTCCTCAAACGTTGCCTCTGCAGTCAAATACGAATCTAGCACTGCACAGCATTCATCTACCATATCACGCGACAACCAATCATGGCGTGTAATCTGACTGATTTTATTGTAGATTTTTTCCACAAAGGATACATACAAAATGGCTAGGCGTATATATCCAACATTCGACTTCACTTCGGTTCCAATCTTTTTGTATGCCTTGCGCAAAAATGTATGTTGGTCACCTTGCATCAAGGCATCATACTCCTGGCGCACGAATCGTTCAATTGTACTGGAACCGTGAATGCGTGCTTCATAAATTGCTGGAATCGCAATGCCATTAATATCGCTCACATCTTCCGTATTGCCACCATCAAATACGATTCGCGATGGCACATCTACTTTATAGGCCGCATCACGTTCAACAGTCATTACTTGCTCTAAAATAGCACTTAGGAGCGAAATGTTTGTATCCTTCAGATGTTTTGTAAGTTCTGTAGGCGATGTTGTATGCCGCACAATCGCCGGCCCAGCACGTGGTTCGGCCACTCGAAACGCCCCATGCTGTTCAAATGCCATATAGGGCGCAGCCATTAATTCCGCCATGGATTTTTGTAAGAATGGCAGCGGTTCATCACGATTATTATGTATAAGCATCAGGGTTTCACTTGCACGTGTGCACGCCACATACAAAATCTCAGGACACCGCAACGGGTCTGCGGTCGGCGCATAAAATCTAAAATAGGAGTTGTCAAAGTTAAATACGACTACATACTTGCGCTCGCGCCCCTTGGATTGATGAAACGTACTGAACACAACTTTGCCCTCAATAATATCTTCATCAAGTTGCGCCTCATCCGAAACAGGGTAGAAGCACGGGATTTTGTAAGAAACCAGCATATTTTCAACGGCACGCATGGGTGTATTTTGACTTTTGATAGATGGTGCAAGCACAAAAATATCATCTGCTTTTAACTTACCAAACGTAATGAGGCCAATTAGTTTTTGTGCTATCGCACGCGCATATTTGAATGTATCACATACAACATATTGAACTGCAGGGCCGTTGCGTACTGCGGATATGCGTTTATGACCAACCATTGCATCATTCACAAACGCCGCAATCTGATTGGTGACACGATACGAAGTGGAAAGTGAGAGCGGCAA
>JACCDO010158644.1_pt1 | contig 22857 bp, 23 predicted proteins | sample 7446101 | NCBI WGS metagenome assembly JACCDO01 (sample SAMN15323440, study PRJNA562643) | freshwater metagenome | isolation source: river surface water | place: USA:Blue River Watershed | collected 2017-08-16
CGGCAAATTAAGCGCGAGAAAGATGCAGGCAAGTTTTTGAAAAAATCTTGCCTCTCCTCTCAAAACAGGCCAAAAATCGACCTATAATTCAAAGCTATTCCTCAATAGCTCAGTCGGTAGAGCGCCGGACTGTTAATCCGTAGGTCCCTGGTTCGAGCCCAGGTTGAGGAGCCAAAAAAGACAAGCCCCTGCATGTGAGTGCAGGGGCTTTTTCTATTTTCCATTAACGAATCTTACCAATGGGCCCCAAGATGGTTCTTTTCACTACTGCCAGATATGAGTGGGATCAAAAGCCCGTGCTAGCTGCCACTTAACCAGAATTGCGTCTTCGATCAAATCTAAAGACGCTGATAAGTGCGTGCAAAAATCGTCAAATAAATAGTTTCATGAGCATGAGGCAGCATCTACCCGCCATAAATCCATACATGTCACCACTGCTGAAGCGCAAAGCCTTCGAGCAGTAAAAAGCCTTGCTCAATCATACCGACACGTCCTCGGCACTCAAGGTGAATGGCCGGGGATTAAATCCAAAATCCCGCGTCGCTTCACTGTGATCAAAAACCAAATCACGATCCATGCGCTCGGCCATTGAAAAGGACCAGCTTCGATAGCGGGGCAGGACGCGAAGTAGTGCCAAAAAAAATCGAAAGATAAATTTAGGCACTGATATCAGGCGAACCGGTCGCCCAAGAGCGTTAAAAATTCGAGCAGCCATATTCCGGTAGCAAACAGTTTCGGCGCCGGATAGGTTATAGGATTGGTTGGTTGCAAATGGAGAGTTCATGGCGGCTATGCAAGCCCTAGCCACGTCTTGCGCATGCAGCGGCTGACGCAGGCCACGGCCTTTACCAAGCAAGGGGAAGAACCCTAAACGGCGGATAAATCGTGCAATCTCGGAAACATTTTTATCGCGCCCCAACCCATAAATAAGCGTTGGCCGCAGGATGGTCCACTCCACTCCGAGGCTATCCGCCCATTTCTGCACACGCGCTTCAGCATCTGACAAACGCAAAGCGATGACTTGCTCTGCAGGATCGGATGAATCATCCTTGGTGAAACGACTGGTTGAAGATAATGCCACCAAGCGGCGGACACCATAGGCCTCTAACATCGAGAAATGCTCGGGCAGCACCCAAATCGGGGCTAAGCTGATCCATCGCTCAATACCCTCTGCACCATGTGACAGATTTGGGAAAGCTGATAGGAAAAGTTGCCTCCACTCTGCTCCAGCATCGTGACACGCCGAGCCCCTACGCGAAAATGCCGCCACCTGATAACCCTCAGACGCCATCTGTGACAACAAGTACGAGCCAACCACGCTGGTTGCACCCAAGACACCCACTGGAACTTTATCCACGACAAATTCCCATTCTGGATAGCGCAAATCGCCCAGTGTAATAACCAGCAACGAGGACAAAGCGAATTGACACCCCAATCACAATTAATACCCACAATGGGCCTGGGTACTGGTGATAAAAAAATTTCTTATAAAACCGCAGCATTCCACCGTGCTTATGCCATTCGACAAAATATGGCCTACTCCTGCTGCATGCCCCCCAAAGGTGAGTGACTTTCGCATCTGGAACAAACATAACCTTCCAGCCTTTTTGTTTGAATCGCATGCACCAATCTAAGTCCTCACAGTGCAAAAAATATCCAGAATCCCATAATCCAACATCTTCCATAGCCTGCCTAGAGACGAGCATACATGCTCCAGATATTGCCTCCACACGAACGGGTTCAATTGGCAAAGGTTCTTTGTGCAGTAAGAAATCAGAGAACATTTCTGGGAAAAATTTGGCCAATCGCGAAAGTCCGAACGCTCGCATGAAAGCCCGTTTAGGTGTCGGAAAGACTCTCCGCCCGCCTGGCTGTTCGGAGCCATCCGGATTACATAAAAAACCACCGACCATACCCACATCATCTGCCATGTCGAGGACGGCAGTCATCTTGGTCAATGCGTCTGCCGCCAAAACGCTATCAGGATTCAGAAAAAGGACATGGCGAGTAGATGAGTTTTTTGCTCCGATATTGCACGCAGCAGCAAAACCCAGGTTCTTTCCGTTACGAATGACTAAAATCGATTCGTCTTCAACATATTGCTCCAGTTGTTCGAGGCTGCCATCTGTTGAATTGTTATCTACCACAATAGCCCTTGTTGCACCTGCCGCAAAGACAGACGTAACACAATCCAGCAATAACTCTCCAGCGTTGTAATTGACGATGACCACATCGCAGTCGTTAGATGATTTTTGCAGCGTCAAAACGCGCCTCCCAAGTATTACCGGACACAAATTGGTTGACTGATTCCAGTCCTGCCTTATAAAGAAGTGCGCTCTGGACTAACCCACTGACATCATGCAATCCATGGCTAAGAAATGTACCGTCCTCCCTCCCGCGAAATGCCATTTCACCAAAGTTAGTCGAAATGATAGGTAAGCCAAGCGCCCGATATTCGTAATACTTTATGGGATCTACCGATACGGTCAATTCATTCTTTTGAAATGGGATCAATCCGATGTCGAACTCTTGCATTGCACTCAATGCGGCCAGGTGAGTACATGGCGGACGTATCATAATATTCGCTGGCAACACATGAGGAGAGGGTGTGAAAATCGGCCCGATCAAGCAAACTTCATCTTGGGGATGCATTCTGGCCAAGTGAATCACCCATTCCCAGTCAAACCAGGGGCCAATCGTGCCGACATAACCCAAAATCTTGCTTGCTTTCGATGGCTTACCAATTTGGGGGGCTGGCAAAACACTGGCATCCAAACCGTTAGCCACTAGCTGAACATCTGAGCGCACTTGACTCCAGCGCTTCTTCAATGCAGTCGAAGAAGCTAAGACATGGGTTACTCGACTAATCAACTCCCGCTCGCGCCAACGCATCGCTAAGCGAGAAAACCCAGTGTAGAAAGAAGGAAAGTCATCCATGGCGTCGTAAACAGAAACGGCAGTATCAAGCCGACTTGTTACTTCCAAAGCCAGTGCCGATGGTTTACCAATCCCTAGCAAGGTGGGCCGTCCACGAGAAAATGCGACGGTCTCTACTATCGCGTTTCTCCAAATTAATGTATTTATGGAGCCAGACCAAGGCAGAGGCTCTATTGGCAAAGCAGAAGGCTGAATAACCTTTAACCAATCGGTGCAAGAGTCATTTTCATGAGTGTCTTTCCGACCCAACCTCCGAAAATCTGACAATAAAGGAAACCGAGTCGGATAGGGGTCAATCCACAGCACCTGACCACCCGTTGCCTTGTAAAACCATTCAACAAACTTGTGTGGCCTTTGGGCATAACTCGTCCAAGGCACAGGCGACAGATAAACGAGACGCATCAAACGAAATGTGCTCGCAATACCGACACAATACGTTGCGCGCCACAGCCATCACCATATGGTGAAACACCGCGTGCCATTGCGCTGTAGGCTGTTGAATCGTCCAGCAGCAACTGAACCTCCTTAACTATACGTTCATACTTAGGGCCCACAAGCTTAACAACACCCATTTCAACCGCTTCCGGCCGCTCAGTTTCTTCACGCAGCACCAGTACAGGCTTACCTAAGGCAGGAGCCTCTTCTTGCACACCACCAGAGTCACTGATAATCAGGTACGCCTTTTTCATAGCTGCAACGAATGGCGCATACTGCAATGGCTCACACAAAACAACGTTACCGCAATTTCCCAAAATCTCATGAGCAACATCCTTCACATTTGGATTAGGGTGCACTGGGTAAAGAATTTGGATATCCGTGTTTCGCTCGACCAAAGTTTTTAATGCTCTACATATATCTCGAAACGGCTCACCGAAATTTTCTCGGCGATGTGAAGTCACTAACACAAGCCGCTTGGTGGGGTCGAGCTCTATTCCAACCTCAAGCTCCCTTGCTGCCGTCGCTAACAGAGCATCAATTACCGTATTGCCCGTCACACTAATGTCGGAATCCCGGACTCCCTCACGTAAGAGATTCTGCCTAGAGCCTTCCGTCGGTGCAAAATGCCAACGCGCCAATTTACTAGCAATCACACGATTCGCTTCTTCAGGAAATGGGTTTTGAATATCCCAGGTTCGCAATCCTGCTTCAACATGCCCGATTGGAATTTGATGGTAAAAACAGGCTAAGGCAACGGTCATAACAGTTGTGGTGTCACCTTGAATAAGGACTACATCTGGCTTCTCTGCATGCAAGACATCGTCCAAATTTAGCAGCAAGCGCGCAGTTAGCGTCGTCAATGTTTGATTTGGCCGCATGATGTCAAGATCAATGTCTGGTTCAATGTTGAAAAAATTCAACACCTGATCGAGCATTTGGCGATGCTGTGCTGTGGCTAGCACTCGAACGTCCGCCCATGGCTGATTCTTCAAAGCCAAAATTACTGGAGCCATCTTAATGGCCTCTGGCCGCGTTCCTACCACACAGAGTATTCGTTTCTTTTCGGGGATCATGGACTAGGGCTGGTAATAAATAACCTGGCTGCCTGCTGTTTCGAACTTAAAGGGCACATAAATCAGTTCTGCGAGTGCTTGCCGCACAGCGGCTTGATTCTCCGGCGATACAAACAACAACATAAACCCACCACCGCCAGCACCTAACAATTTTCCACCGATTGCACCAGCCTTGCGTGCAGTTTCATACAGCGCGTCAATGCTAGAGTTTGATACCTGATCAGACATGGCTCGCTTGTGCATCCACCCAAGGTGAAGTAGTTCTCCAAATGCGCGGATATCATGCCCATTGCAAAGAATCTCTTCCCCTTGATCGACCATAGCGCGCATTCGATGAAGCTCAGCAGATTTGTTAGCCATATTTGCGACCTGGGCCTTGGCAATTTCAGAAGAAATTCGAGAGAAACCCGTGAAAAACAACATCAAATGATCGTTTAGTATCTGCTTTCTCTGGGCTGGCACAATCAAGGGATCAACTTTCAAACTTCCATCGGTTTGAAAATGAATCACATTGAACCCCCCGTAGGCTGCAGCTACCTGGTCCTGTGAGCCAACGTTCTCACGCAGCACCTCCTGCTCGATTCGGATTGCCTCATGCGCAAGCCAATCCTTGGAAACTCGCCTTCCTTGAAGAGCGCTTAGAGAATGCAACATACCAACGACGAAAGAGGAACTAGAGCCTAGACCTGAACGTGCCGGAAGATCAGCATCACAATGGACCTCCAACCCATGGTCAAGATTCATTTCACTAAGTACTGCACGCACAGCTGGATGCTCAATATCAATAACTTCCTTAGCATTCTCAACCTTGGAGTAAGCAATCCGGTATTTATGGTCGAAAAAAGGCGGTAGTTCACGGCAAGTGATGTAGCAGTATTTATCAAACGAAGTCGACAAAACTGCACCACCATGCTGTTTGTACCAAGGCGGATAATCAGTCCCCCCACCAAAGAAGGAAATGCGAAAAGGGGTTCGGGAAATAATCATGGCTGATTTCTGAGCTGTTCAAGTGATTCATTGATCAGTGTTGAACTTGTGCCCTGTGTATAGGGTATGTAGGTGATTTTTACACCAATCTCCTGAAATTCCTTTTCCAAATCCATCCATCGCTCATTTCGAAACCAGTCATCACCAACGACCATTACATCAAACTTGTACCGCTCCCAGGCTTCTCGCTTATCAAGTGACATTTGAGGTACTGCTACATCCACATACCGACACGCACGAACGACTTGGAGCCTCTCTTCATAAGGAATGACCGCGCGTTTAAATTTGTATGACACCAATTCATCAGTTGACACACCAACGATTAACTTGTCACAAAGCGCCTTCGCATTACACAAAATATTGACATGCCCAACATGGAATAGATCGAAAACGCCAGATGTGTAACCGATGATCATTGAAGCCATCCAAGAGTTTTTAGATTGAAATCGAACCAAGATGCATAGCCTGATTTCACACCCCGATCATCCGAAAAGATAGATTCGAGCGGAACTGGAAATCCAAGCTTTTGCCTCATGCAAACCTCTTTAGGTACTAAATGTGAAAATGCCTGCTTTAGAGGTGTTTTTGGTCCTAACTCACCACACTTCCAAGTGAATGGTAAGCCGAACAATCTTTCAACGAGACGGTAATCTGCAAAAGGCTCTCGAGCCTCGATACTGGCGAGCATTGACGCATAGTCAAGTCGCTTTAGTAACGCCCCCAAGTGCTCTACCTGGAAAAATGCATTAATAATTAAATAAGGCGTCTCGTAACCAAGATATGGCGTTATGGCCTCCTCCAAGACTTCCAAGTCAACTTGGCCATAGCAATATAGGGAAGCAAAATTGTTTAGGTCAAATGACTTTGTGTTCCATGCCCACTGAAAAATACGATCATATCCTGCAAACAATTCGTCAGCGCCTTCACCACTCAAAGTGCATTTAATTCCGTTACGTCTCGCATCCGAGGCCATTCTGAAAATCAGGACTTCGTTAGGCACACATAGTGGCTCACCTCGAGCTAATATCATTTCAACCGCAGATGAGAGAAAGGTTTCACGATCAACAATCACCTGAGTATGTTGGAGATTATTCAGACCGGCCACTTTGGCTGCGTGCCGTAAATCCTCATCCTCATCAAAACCTACCGACCAAGTTCTTTTTACGCCACTTACCAATGTCGTCACGGTGCTATCTAGGCCCCCACTTAAGAAACCGGCCACCTCTACATCTGCAACCATCCGGTAGTCAATCGCAGAACGCACTAAATCTTCTAGTTCATCAATTTGAGGAGGGGTGGAAAAAGTCTGCTCGAGCTGCCAATAACGAAATTTCGTCTTGCCATCAGACCAGCAGCCAGAAGGAAAGGCTCGAATATTCTTATAGAAGCTTCTACCACCAAGTAGCGAGCGCACACAACGATACTGCCTAATAGAGAACTCATCTGGTTCGCTGTCGTCGACCAATTCAGTGATTGCTCGCACTTCTGAAGCAAGCACAAAATCCTCACCGCAACGCCACTCAAACAAAGGCTTTGCGCCAAGCCGATCACGAGCGATAAATAGACGGTTCAATTTTTTATCAATGATGACAAAAGCAAACATGCCATTAAGATGCTTGACGAAAGAATCACCTAACAAACGATATAGTTTTAAAATAAGTTCGGTATCTGAATTAGCTCTTAACTGTATCCTGTGATCACGGGCCAACTCTTTATAATTATAAATTTCACCATTGAATAAAATAGACAAGCCCTCCTCTTCGTCAAGCATAGGTTGCTTGCCGCTTATTAAGTCACCAATTATAATAAGCCGATAATGCCCAACGGTGAAACCACCGTGAATAACTGGACCCGAAGAATGATCGGGCCCGCGGTGAGAAAGTGTTACCAGGGCATTAGAAAAAACCTTCGAGTCGAGATCTAAATTAGTGATGAGAAAACCGCACATTTTAATATAACTAATTTATGGTAAAAAAAATCGTCTTTCGAAATCCAAGCGCAAACCGCTTCTAATTTCATACAATATTTTCTCGACAGAGTTTCCAGGGTGGCACGTTAATTCCTTTGAAATTTCTTCACGCATTACCCGTAAATCATCTTGACCGCCAACTTTCAATTCCAGAATTTTACTCAATGCACTATCAATTGATTGACATCTATACACCCCTTGCATAACTCTTTCACCTACTAGTGTAAATGGAATATGGTCATCTCTTTCAATGAAAACAACCGGGTTTTTTGTTACCTGATATTCCGCCAAGAAACTTACCCCATCCGTCAATAGCAAATCCGAATCCGAAAATGAATCAATATATGAAGGATCACGGTCAAATTCAGTATTTTCAAGTTCATTCCAACTTGCCAAAAATTCATCAATTTCATTTTTCGTGAATAAGCCCAGACGTAATAAGCTATCGTATAGGACATGATGCTCACGATAAACAAAATAACAATCAGGATTTTCTTCAGCAAACTTCAGGACAGATTTAAATGTGGTGTGAAATGTTCCAAATCGCAACCAATCGGCACCTACACTATGATGTGGTGCCCACAGTACTCGAAATTTTTTGACTTCACAATGCTTTAAAATTTCCTTCTCTGCTGAAGCAACTGAAATAGCATCGAGCCGTGGGTGTCCCACAGCAACAGCGTTACTGCCTTTTGTTAATGAATGTTGTTTGTAATGTTCAACATGAAGGTCTGATGGGAGGAAGAGTTTCCAAGCTACATGATGCAGTTCTTGATTCGTTGATATTGCTGGTGTTTGTGCAATTTCAAAACCATATGGTATGTAACAAAGTCGGTAGCCAGCGCTAATTTCCGACCTAACTGCTGATGGCTCATTTCCCTCCCAGTGCGTTTGCCTAAATACGATATCAGGATTAATATTTTCTAACAAAAAAGCATTCGATGGAGACTGTTCACTGTCCATCTCGCCCCAATCAATAAATTGAACCCCTCTTCCAACCAAATAATTGCGTAATTCATTATAATCTTCAGCAAAATCAAGCCCGCATACATCTCTAATTGTTACTACAATCGGGTCAAAATCTGTCGTAGAGGCCATTGCGAAGTAAATTGGCTCGAAAGTTGACCAGTAGCGTCGGTAATAGACAAGAAATACAACCTTAATCATCTTTGGTCGAGGAGATGTTCTTTGCAGTATTGTGTTTAGTTTTCGATGTATATGCTTTATTTTTTGTTGCTTTTCCTGCTGGAAATTAAAAATAGAATTAATTTTATTATCAATGCCATCCAAGCGAGAATCTAAAGTCTTGATTTGATTTATATAATCAGATAATTCTAAATGACCTTGAAGTGAAGACTCCAGTTCAGCACATGTAACTTCCAATCTCTCCCCCAGAGACTGCACCTTTAATTCCATTCTTTCAAGTTCTTGACTTTTATCATGCGCTAAATTCGCATATTTATTTCTTTCCTCGTGCAATCTTCTTAGCACAGGGATAAGTAGGCCAAGTTTCTTAAAAATATTTTTCAGCATTGCTCACCTGAGTTGTATGCCTTTGAATTATAAAACCATTCAATTGTATTTCGAATTCCCAGATCTAATGGCTGCAGCGTGTAATTCGGCAGCATAAATTTTAACTTTTCGACATTAAGGCATTTTGATATAGCCCCAACATACCGCGTACTATCATATTGTATTTGCGCCACAGGATAATCAACTATCTTACAAATTTCTTCAGCAAAAGTCCTTATAGAAAACTCTGCTCCAGCGCCAATGTTAAAAATATCATTCTCGAATTTTTGTGTCAATTGCCAAAGGATTCGGACAAAGTCGTCCACTAGGACGAGCTCGCGTTTCTGGTAACCGTCACCCCACAGAACTACGGGTTCTGCGTATTCTTTACCACGAATAATCTTTCGCATCAGATCGAAAATGAAATGCATTTGGCGGCCATCGGTGTGATAACCGGCACCGTAAAGAGTAGAAGGAACTGCACAAAGATAACGCAATCCGTATTGCTTACTTAAGGCTCGCGCTCCTTGGTACAACATGCGCTTGGTCATCGCATAGGTATAAAGGCTGTCAATTGGCTCACCCAACATGTAGTCTGACTCACTCAAATTGCTGTCGGGCGAGTAGACGCAACTTGTACCCATGAACACCAACTTAGCCTGGGGCTGATGCTCAGCCCACCAAGCCAATACATTGGTATTTATCTGCTGGTTAATAATCCACTGTTCGCCAGGGTATCTAATACAAAAATCGCCAGCTTGCGTCCAAGCAGCTAGGTGAAACAAGAGATCGTACTTTTCAGAAGCAATCGCGGTCAGACTATCTGCCTTGCGGAGGTCACAATTGCGCGAAGTAAGCTTGGTAAGTTCGTGTCCCTGCGACTCTAAATAACTACATAATGCTGTTCCAAGAAAACCCGAACTGCCAGTTACTATTATCTTCATGCGCTCACCTTGGGGTTGACAGGAAAGTAGAATTCTACCCCCTTGTCTATCAAAGACTGATTGTTTGCCAATATCTCTTTTTTAAAGTTCCAAGCAAGCACATAGTAAATATCCGGCTGCTCGGCAACTTCATCTTCAATTAATAATGGAATGTGCATTCCTGGTGAAAACAAATTGCGACGCAAATCATTCTTTTCAACCAAACACTCAATCAAATCAGGCCCGACACCGAAATAATTAAGCATGGTATTGCCTTTTACCGGCGCACCAAAACCGAAGATACGTTTGCCTGCGGTCTTTGCTGCATTCAAGTAATTTAAATTATCCTGCTTCATCTGCTTAATACGGATATCAAATTGCCTATAGGCTTCAATTGAGTTGCACCCAGAAGTACGCTCTTCTTCACGCATCGCAAGCAACTGCTTCGAAGGTTCACGCACACCATAATGAGAAATATAACCTATGATCGAACCACCGTGAATAGAAGCAAGGTAGGCATCAAACATGGAAAGGCCATGCCGATTTAGTAAAATCTCAATTGTTTCGAGCGTATAGTAAAGCAGATGTTCATGATAGATTTGGTCGAAAGCTAGGTTCTCCATAATGCTTTTCATGTATAGGAACTGGACGACGAAAACGCCATCCTGCTTTAAACCTTGCTTGATCGCTGCGCAAACAGAATGCAGCTCTTCCAGATGGAAGAACACGCCAGAGGCATTGAAGACATCAAATTTCCTTCCGATACCGTGCATCGTTTGCTGGTTGAAAAAAGCATTTAATGTTGGCACATTGGCTTCATTGGCAATACGAGCAGTAGTCTTAGAAGACTCCACACCTAATACCTCATAGCCAAGCGCCTGAAAATGCTTTAGTTGCGTGCCGTCATTAGATCCAATATCCAGTACTGATTTTTGGTTGGTGTTAGCAAAGAACTTTGAATCAACTTCGTTAGCAATATTTCGAAAATGCTCTGAAAGTGACTTGGTTGTTCCTGATAGATAAGTGTGGTCACCAAACATGATTTCCTTTTTTACCGTGAAATCAAGTTGTGATGTGTGGCAATCATGGCAAAACAAAACACGAAGAGGATAAAAAGGCTCTTGGCCGACTTCTTCTTTTTGGAGAAAATTGTTACACCAAGGCTGCTGGCCAAGATCAATAACAAGCTCAAGGTTCGTTGAATCGCAGACACGACAAATCATTGTTCACCTCTGGCGTTAATAGATTTACGACAAATTATCCAATCTTGAAAAGAACGTTCACTTGGTGGCTCAATCAAATCGAGAACTTTAAAATATCGCCCCCAGTACTCCCTTGCGATATCGCGCCTCCAGAATACTTGACTAACATTCATGTCGCCATAATAAAAATACGTAAAAGGCATGTCTCGTGTTTTTAGCATCTCAGCCGAATGGTTATTTAATACCCACGGCGCATCTCTATTATCATAATAGAAACGCCAAGCATTTTCCGTATGAATAGTTTGAATTAATAGACCTCCCGGCTTCAAAACACGCCTTAACTCAAGTAACCACATATCCCAATTGAATTTAATATGAGTAAATATAGAAAACCCATAAATGACATCAAAATGATTATCAGGAAAAGGAAGGACTGGAATTGTCGATCCAGTATAAACGCAAAATTCTGGGGGCATAAATTCACGAATCCATTGTATTGGCTTAGCCTGAATATCAACCCCATAAAGTTCCCATTTTTGCAATTTTGACTCACTATAAAAGTGACGTAGCACTCTACCAGAAGAACACCCAAAATCCAAAATAGACAATCCATCTTTGTTATCAATATATTTATCAATTTGATTTTTTACTAAATTTTTATCATATAGACCCCATCGAAGATATTCAGTAGCGTCTTCTGGGCTATATCCCATACGATCTTCGGATGCTGGCACCAATAACTCTACATCCTTAATTTTTAATGGCTTCTCAAAACTTATAGGAGGAGTGTCCAAATAATAATCCAATGGCTGATGAAATCCAAATCTTGGCATAACTGTGTACTCGTGGCGGACCATCGAAAGGGTTCTTTCAACAATCGCCGTCTCTCGATCCAACATTCGCTGCTCATTTAAGTCGATAATATTTTTAATATATGCGGCAACTTTATTTTTAATTTTTTCTTTTAAATTAAACATAATAAAAATTCCTTAATTTTTTATTTCCAAATCCATGAGTGTTGCTCATATCGGTTATCGTTCAATACACTGTAGCAAGGCCAAGAATTGGGTTGAAGTTCAGCGCGATGCTGAGCTTGATACCGAGATGCATTCCTCCAAGTCGCCAAAAGGGAGTACATACTACCCAATCGGGAAGGTTGTTTTTGAGCAAACTCAAGCCCCCGCAAATTGTATAACATGATTTCCAATTTCGGCAAAATTTGACTAGCAACTTTAGATTCCAAGTTTCTAGTCTTAATATGTTGAGCCAAATAAGTCGCATATTCAATGTCACTGGACATATGACCACAATATGACTTGCGATACCCCAAAGCTAAGCAAAGTTGGTTTTCTGCATCTTCTATCGGCCTGTTTTCGAACGCATATCGGATTCCACCGGGGGTACGATGTATGTACCATGCACGCAGGTCCTCAATCTCTGCCCTCGGGCTGGCAGTGGTTTGGCCATCAGGGTAATTGATGAACAAGCCGAGCATCTTGGGGATGAACTTAACGTTGATGTAGGGCAGGATACGATTTTTGATCTCGGTATCTCCTGCAGCGCCAAAGCTTTCGTCGTAATAGCCGAATCGCTCATGCAACGTTTTTCGATACATACCACCAACCCATGACAGATAACAGGTTTCCAGATAGGTGTGATCTTTACGAGCTCCAGTTCGATCGTAAGACATGATGTCATGTTTATAGACACCCTGGTGATCCACAGAGGTAACTAAACTATTTCCCATAACCCAGTCAATTTCAGGATTTAGATCCAGTTCGTTAGCTAAAATCTCCAGGCTTTCTGGATACAGAGTTTCATCTACACCGAGAAATACAAGATAAGGGGCCTTAGCAAGGCCGATACCACGATTCCAAGCAGCCTGAATTGTTTCACGTTCTGCAGATCGAGCATAAACGGCATTCAGTGGATTTTTTTGCAAGAAAAATTCAGCCACTTCACGCTCATTAGTCGGAGAGCCGCTATCGACCAGAATAATCTCAACCTCACCTTGATTCACCAGAGTTTGCTGACTAAGTGCCGTTAGAAAGTAATTGAGTTTATCGGCTGCTTTATAAAGAGAGACAATAACTGCCACTTTAGGAGGCACCCTATTTCTTCGATCATCAAATACCTGCAAAGGCTTATCTTGTCGGTTTAAGTTACGTTGGTACGACTCTTTCAAATAGGCATAAACATTTTCTTCAGCTTTAGTTGGGTCTGCGTACATTGCTTGTGCTGCTTTCGCTTCTTGAATTAGTCCATGCTTTTTCAGTGTAGAGATTACTCTAGGCAAAAGTCCTAAGCTATCTTCACCTAGTAGCCGCAGTATCCGGAGTTCATACGTGACCGCAATCAATTCGTTGCCGAGAATGCGTTGTATACGTGAAATATCCTGCCAGAAATTGCAACGGTAGAGAGGGCTGTTTGAATTACCATAGATTTCATCAAGTTTTTCAACTAACCTCTCTCGATTGTTTTCAGAATGTTCGGCAATGCGAACTAGTCGGGATGGCACTGCCTTTGAGTCAGCTAGAACTCCGAAAAATTTGGCATCGCCAAAATGCCCAGACGCTTTCATTTTTTTAATTATCCAAGGCCTGGGAGCCAGCATGAAACGTCTAAGGGCATAGAAAGAATGGATCGGCATCAATTGCCGCATAATCTTTACTAATTTCTCTTTATTTGAACGACCACGTTCTTCGTAAGGTATTGGCGAAGCACTATTTGGGCCATGCTCCACGAAAGTGGTGTCAAGTGCATTCTGATAAAATTCCTTAATATTCAATAAATCCACTGGCTTTACTGCGTGTTGGACCAGATAGGTTGAAAGTTTTTCGCGATGTACATCATAGTGATCTATGAGCTCTTGCAGATCATTCACGGCTGAATAAAAATTATTAAAATCAATTTTTATGTATGGTAAGCCAGGGTGTAATTCGTCAAGATAATCACATACTCCTGCGTTAGTTGATATTGCTACTGGACAACCACTAAACAAGGCCTCAATGGCAACTAGATTAAAGGTATCGTATCGAACAGGCAAAATTAAAATAGATCGCCGACCATATAGTTTTTCAAGCTCCTCCCTATTCAACGATGGTAGCGAAGGGATTTGTATATTTCTTTGTTTGGCAATATTCTCCAAGAGGAATCCAGACGAGATGCCTTGATAGGAGTAATCTGAATCACCTATATGCGCAGCGCTATCATAAGAATCTTGTCTAAGCCAACGTACTAGTTCGATGAAAAGGTCATTACCTTTGCGCCGCTCACTTCTACCAATACAGTAAACAGATGGTCTTTTGGAAACATCCATCTCGGTGACGGGTTGTAATGCAGCGCTGATGAAATGTACTGGATCAATATAATGAACAGGACGTTTGACGATCTCCTGCCATTCACGAATATAGCGTTTAGAAATTGCATATACTGCATCTGCCGATTCAAACTGAGCCTGTTCCAGCATGCGTTGCTCAAGCACATTGTTGCCTGCAGAGCCCCAATTAAGTTCTATTGACTTTGAAATGTTACCGTGCATAGCTAGCACAATACATCCGACCTTGACACGATGATGAGCAAAAGCGTCACGCAAAGCGCTACCAAAAGTATAGTAATCAGGGATATCGACTATGTCGAAATTTCGCCCTGCCACTGACCTCGCAATCTGGTCAGCCTCAATTAATGGATGTAGTTTGTATCCAGGAAAAGGAGGAGGCGCTAGAACGCGCAAACCGCGACGATCCGCCAACAAAATAGCATGCGCATTTTCTGGACGGGTTGCTGAAGCTGATTCAGTATGCCGAAAATAGTAAAAATCCAGGTTTGGATTAGCTTCTATAATTTTTTTATAAACTGTTTGCCCCCCCCCGATTGACTTATAGAGATCGGTCGTGATTAGTAATATTTTCATAACTTTTGTTTATTTGCCAATATTTTACAAACCAAATTGTGTGCGGAATGTTGTTGTCGCCATTGAGTACTGAAGTGGATGCTTTTTTCCTCATGTCTTGGATAATCGCAAAGAATTTGAATAAGCGCCGCCTGAATCCCAGTAACACTCTCATATTCCACAGATCCACATGAGGTATTTGTTTTTGCCATCCATGTACCACGTGGGTAGATCGTCGGGACTCCAGCCGCCAATGCTTCGGCAAATATCCCTGAGCTCCGTGCCTGATAACTATCTTTGCAATAGGGAATCAAGATGATGTCAGACGAAGAAACCAATTGATTATAAGCTTCACTACTAAATGGTCCATTAAGAAGTTGAAGACCTTTACCGTCCAATTTTGTCAATTGATTTTTTGCTCGAATTGCGCGTGAACTTACAGCAGTTAAAGGCAAATTAGTCTGTACTCGGAACTGAACATCTTGCTCATCAAATCCTTTTGAGCGAATATTTGCAATTAGTTTTGGCAGTAGATGAATTCCTTTTTCTTCTCTTACATCACCCAGATAAGAAACAATTAGTGGGCTGCCACTACTTCTTTTTTTTATAGTTAGTGACAAAGAGATTGGTATTGGGAGTGTTGTAAATAATTTATTTACCCCCCGACTGTAGCGCGAAGTCAATTCGTCTGTATCTGTATAGAAAGCGACCTGGCCTTTTGTGAAATGCTCATTGAATTCAGAAAAACACTTTAATGTTCGAAAGTGATTTACACGTGCCTTACTTGTCAGGTAACTTCCTTGCGTACAGAGGTCGCGACGGAATAGAAGGTGCCAGTCCAATGAGATAGCACTTTTTGTTGCCGAATATAGCGCAATGCCGATGAGTTCTATGCCACCCAGAGTTGGAACAAAGACAACATCTCCTGTTTTGGCACCGACTCGAATAAAAAAGATTCGCAATTCTTCTGCATATTTCTTAAAAAAATCTTGATTTCCAGCAATTTTTTTGCTTTTCCGTAAGTAATTTACGACTAGAGATAGTCGACTGATTTCCTGATTTTCCCAAAATGTACGGGAGAAGGCTTTGTCGATTACATCAGCGGCCGGACAACTGACTTCCTCACCTCGGACGTTTATCCCAAGAATTGTTCTGTATCCAAGCGATTTTGCCGCACCTAACACGCGCCTGGCATACTCAAGGTAGTGACCTGTAGACTCTTCGATCGAATGATCGATCAAAATGAAATTCCTATTCATGGCACCAGCACACGCGATGACTTCAAAGCAACAACTCTTTCAATGGCATCGCAAAGTGACTCTGCTACGAAGTTAACCCCTGAGGCTTTTTTTGATTCAGCTTCTCCATAGCCTGTTCGCACTAGAATTGTGGAAACACCTGCAAGCAAACCGGCTTCTATGTCGATTGCCTTGTCGCCTAGCATCCATGACTTGGAAAGATCAATATTGAGTACCCTTTTCGCTTCCAATAACATACTTGGACTTGGTTTTCGGCATTCACAAGCACGAATTACTCCATATTCAGGATGATGAGGGCAAAAGAAATACGCGTCTATTCTTCCGCCCTTGTTCATTAACTCAACAGAAACATGTTTGTGTAGTAGATGAACATCTTGCTCTGAATACAAACCACGCGCAATACCTGCCTGATTACTAACTACAACGACCAAAAAGCCTGCAGCATTCAACTGAGTTATAGCTAGTTCTGCACCTGGTATCCACTCCCAATCCTCTATGCGATAAAGGTAGTTTTTTTCGACATTGATAGTGCCATCCCGGTCCAGAAAAACTGCTGGTGTTGGATATTCCGAACGAGGAGTGTGTATAGCGAAATGCATGATGCTCAACTATGCGTTTATCTAATTAGCTATAGTCACAAAGAAAATTAAAAAGCCTGTGAAGACCAGTAAATAGTCGTCTGAGTTAGCTGATGACATGAGCGCACTTGAGGTTCAAGGAATTCTTTCTGACTGGCTTACCTAACAGCAAATCGACTGTTGTTGCTCTTGGTTCGGTTGTGGCAATAAAGAAACTTCCCCCAGGTTCGAACGAAATATCTACTGCTTCGACACAAGCTAGCATCTCAGGTAACTTCTGCACATGCTTTGACTCTGAGCGTATCGCAAGCGTAATTGATGCGTCAATGCATGACACCTTAGTTGTGCCGACTGGCATGCAAACCACTTGCGGATTCTTTTTCCCAAATAGCCAAAGTCGCCTTGGGTTAGCACTTAGCGGTTTCAGACAATTACGTAAGACCGACATTGCCGGCTCAGATGAAAGTGAATTTAACAGAACTTGCGGCATCTGTTCGAGCTCTATACGTTTCCGTAACGACTATTACGAATCATCGTGTAGCCTTTGATCAGTTCCTGTATGCCGAAGTCAAGTGAGTGCTTTTGCTTGAAACCTGTGGCTTCAATTTTGGCGTTGGATACGATGTAGTTCCGTTGGTCTGGGTCTTTGCCAACCGGAGCATCGATAAACACAAATTCAGGTACATATTTTTGAATCCGCTCACAGAGCTCTTGTTTTGAGACATTGGCATCTGAAAGGCCAAAATTATAAATTTCGCCTTTCATGCTGTCGAAGTTAGTGATGGCATGCTGGAATACCCGACTGACGTCACGAACATGAATGTAATTGCGCTTGAAAGTACCTTCAAACAACACTACAAAACGGTCGTGTACGGCACGATAGGTAAAGTCATTGACCAGCAAGTCAATGCGCATACGCGGAGACATGCCAAAAACGGTGGCCAAGCGGAAGCTGATGAAGTTGGGATGTTCAAGCAGTGCTTTTTCAATTTCTACCTTATCGATGGCGTATTTGGAAATTGGGTTGAGAGGGGACTCTTCAGTGCAAAAATTGTTTTTATCGCCAGAACCGTAGGCGCTGTTGGTTGTAGGCATCAATATGCGTTGATCCTTGCTGACATTCTTGAGCATCATGAATATGGCGTCATGATTGATGGTGGTTGCTCCAACGGGGTCAATAGAACAGATAGGGGCACCGACCAAAGCTGCCAAGGGAATGATGGTATCGGCTTTTTTCAATAAGGGCAGTAACGTTGCCTCCTGGCGCACGTCGCCTCGCACAACGTTGAAGTTTGGGTTGTGGCATACATGAGCCAAGCTGTTTTGCCCATACATGAAGTTATCGAGCACTGTAACTTTGTGCCCCGCATCCAAAAGGTCTGGAACCATGGTGGAGCCGAGATAGCCTGCACCGCCAGTTACGAGAATATTTTGTGTCATGTAAATGATGTCCTGTGATGGTTATTGAATTGGGAACAATGAGGATTCGACGCTTTCGCACAGTGAGTGGGCGAGCAAGATGTGAACCTCTTGAATCGTGCTGGTCATTTTTCCTGGGGCGATAACACAATAATCCGCCAGATCTTTCGCCCTGCCACCATCGCGCCCAGTGAACACGATAGTTTTGATTCCTTTGCCCCTGCATTCTTGAAGCGCCTTCAAAATGTTTGGCGATTGTCCCGATGTAGTGATACCCAAAAAGACATCATTCGATTGCAATTTGCCTGATAACTGCCGGGAGAATACGTGCTCAAAACCATAGTCATTGCCGATTGCGGTCAATATTGAACTGTCGGTGGTCAAGGCTTCAGCTGGAAGTGGATTGCGATCTCTTGCCAGTTTGCTCACAAATTCAGCTGCCAGATGCTGAGAATCAGCCGCAGACCCTCCGTTGCCTGCAATGTAAAGCCGCCCGCCTTTTTTGTAGCAGGATACAACGTGCTCAGCGGCTTGATTGAATGTTGCCATCGTCTCATCGTCAGATAGCAAGTCTTTTTGGGCTTCGATCGCCGCAAGGATGTTTTTTTCTAAGAGTTTCATAACGATAGAATCATTTCAAAAAAATAGATGCCTTTTGATAGTCTTCGGGTATGCCGATATCTAAAAATGGATGGTTTTGGAGACTTGACCCAACGAGGCGCTTTGTTGCGTAAAGGGGAAGAAAGTCACCCTCTAACGAAAATGTTGAAGGCATTTGGGCCAGCGCTTGTTTCAGCGTTCCAACCTTCAATAAATAACAGCCTGCATTTATATGTGTTTGGCCTTGAGTCTGGACACCGAAGAGTTTGACTTTTCCGTCTGCTCCAACTTGAACTCCGCCATATCGATCATTTTTTTCGATAGTTTTGAGTGCGAGCGTAATTGGTAGGTTTTGGCGCTCTGCGTCTTCACACAACTGCTTTAAGGCAACCGGAAACCATGTATCGCCATTGGCAATCAAGGCTGTTTCATTCGACCAAGACACGCTATTTAGAGCTAGACGTAAAGCCCCACCCGTTCCAAGTGGCGTTTGCTCATGTACATAGTCAATGACTGCGTCACGGTAGGTTTTTCCAAAGTAAGTGTGTATAACATCACCCAAATATCCAGTTGAGAGGACAAAACGCTGAATGCCTTGGCTAATCCAGAAGTCAAGCAAATATGCAAGAAAGGGGCGACCAGCAATTGGTGCCATGGGCTTTGGCACATCGCTTACCACTGACTTCAAGCGAGTACCAAATCCACCTGCAAGGATCAGCATTTCAGAAGGCTGATTAGTGTTCATGCGCCAACGGTCTCCACGGTACGTGAGTGATATGTGGCAATTACTTCGTCAGGGGAGCCCGCAACTATGATTTGGCCATGCTCAAGCAATATGGCTTTGTTGCAGAATTTTTTGATGACTTGGTCAGAGTGCGAAGCAAGGACAATAATCTTACTCCTGTTCATGAATTCATTCAGTCGCTTTTCCGCCTTGTCTATGAATGCAGCATCACCTGTACCAATGACCTCATCCATTAAAAGAATTTCAGAATCGATTGCCGTCACTGTAGCGAACGCTAGCCGGGTCGTCATGCCCGAGGAGTAGATGCGCACAGGCATATCAAGGTATTCGCCAAGTTCTGTAAACATCGCAATTTCTTCAAGCTTTGCATTGATCTCATTGCGTTTCATGCCAAGTAAAAGACCACGAATAAGGATGTTTTCTAAACCAGTAGCCTCGGGCTCCATCCCCAGTGAAATATTCAAAGTTGAAACAACCCGACCCTTTGCATTTACCAGACCCGACGTTGGCTGGTAAATGCCTGCCAAAACTTTAAGGAGTGTGGATTTTCCAGCTCCGTTGTGGCCAACCAGGCCTAGGCGATCGCCTTCTTTGAGAGAAAAATTAATGTCCCGCAGAGCCTTAACAACTGGTACTGCATCGCCCGCGGAAATGAGCCCGCCTGTAGCAGTTCCCAGAAGCCGGTTTTTTAGGGATCGGTTCCCAATACCGACAAGAGGGTAGTCTAGATAGACGTGGCTAACTTCAATTGAGCTCATATTTCCACCATCAAACCCAAAACGCGATAGAAGCGCTTTTTCTTCTATAAACCCAAGCGGCAAGGATTGATGTTGCCAACAGCGTAAACAATGACACTCCCCACGAAATAAGCTCCGGTTCATGGCCCAAGAGAGGGGATCTAACTAAGTCAATGAAATAGGCCACAGGGTTGCCAACGATGATCCAACTACCTTCGGCAAGTAATCGAGGAAACCAAAAAATGGGGGTAATAAAAAAAACTACTTGAAGAATACTTTGAGTAATCTGCGCAAGATCACGGAATCGTGCACCAACGATACTCAGTGGTATACCCAACACTGCGAGATTCAACATAACCAAGAAAAGGCCAGGTAACGCCAACAAGCCCGTCCAACCCGGCCAGATGCCAAAATACAGATAAATCCCCAGTACGATGAGTAAATTGTGACCAAAAATAATAGTGTTTCTAGTAAAAACGCGCAGCAAAATAGCTAGCGGGTTCATACGAATATCCTTGATGTAGGATGCATTGTCGACAAACAGGTTGGGCATTTCGCCAATGCAGCCTGCGACAAAACTCCAGACCACTAAGCCAATCGCCAAAAACGGCAGCAATTCGGCAATTTCAGTTTTGAAAAGCTGGCTATAAACAACGCCTAGTGCGACACAAAAAACAGCCATGCTGAGGGTTATCCAGAATGGTCCAATCTTGGAGCGGCGATATTTTACTTTGATGTCTTGCCAGGCTAAAAATGACCACAGGTCGTAGGCTGCAACGGCAGAAAACAGATCATTATGCTTGCGATCATGGGCACTCATGAAACCACCTTTTCGCAACAAACGAATTGAGAACTTCTGTTTAATGGACGGCGCTTAATTTGTTCGCACAGAAAAATTTGAGGGGACTGGAGTGTAGCTACCAAAATCTGCGTGCCCGCATCGGCACCAGAGCCAACGCCTGCCAAGCACATTAAATCAATCAGGTAGTGCCCTTTTTGTGCTGGTTCATCAATCCGCCTCGCGTCTGAAAGTCCACGCTCGTAGAGGCCAGAAAGACATCTTAGGCTCCCATATTCGGCAAGGCATTTATCACCAGTTTTCATTGGAAGCTACAAACATGCTGTCGTTGGTTTGAAAATTAATGTAATTATTATAACTTCAAATATTCACGAACAACGTTAACTGGTAGGCGCGTCTGGTTTACACAAACAACAAGATACCCACCCTCGCCGGCTGCGCGGGAAGGAAAGCCGACGAGGTCGGAGCCTATCTCAGTACGCCGCGCCTCTTGCATAAACTACGTTCGCCGGTGTAACAAAGATGCTGATCCGCATTCCTGCAGGACGTGCTGACCTGGCATTTCCCCAAATCAGTAGACAAATAATGATGTCAAAACTGAATTGGAGAATTGGAAATGCAAAGGTCGAAATACACACCCGAGTTCAAGTCTGAGGCTGTCAAGCAGGTGGTGGACAAGGGCCACACGGTCGTCGATGTTGCCTCGCGCCTAGGATTGGGCGAAGGGGTTTTGTACAACTGGGTTCGCAAGTCCAAGGCCGCTGATGGTGTTCCGTTGGGAGACATGCGAGCGATGCAGGCCGAAGTGGCAAAACTCAAGGCTGAGTTAAGGCGCACCACTGAGGAGCGCGACATCCTAAAAAAGGCCGCAGCGTACTTTGCAAAACAGTCCGGGGGAAGTACGCGTTCATTCAAGCCCACCGATCCGAATTCAAACTCACCAGCATGTGCCGCGTCCTCAGGGTTCACCGCAGTGGCTTCTATGCATGGCTGCACGAGCCGTTATCACCTCGTGCCAAAGTCAACGAGGGGTTAACTCTCAAGATCAAAGAGTTCTATGACCAGAGTATGGGTATCTACGGCAGTCCACGCATCTTCTGTGACCTGCGTGAAGCAGGTGTGGCCTGCGGAGAAAACCGTGTCGCGCGACTCATGCGAGCGGCAGGAATCAAGTCGGTGCGTGGGTACAAGAGGCCGAGATACAAAGTGGGCAAGCCAGCACTGGTTGCGCCCAACCAGCTGCAACGCCAGTTCCAGCACGATGAACCTGACCAAGCTTGGGTGACTGACATTACCTACATCCGAACGCATGAGGGTTGGTTGTACTTGGCCGCAGTGCTGGATTTGCACTCACGTGCTGTGGTGGGCTGGAGCATGGGATCACGCATGCAAACGGGCTTGGTGCTGGATGCGCTGACGATGGCTGTATGGCGCAGGAGACCAAAAGATTCGGTGATCATCCATTCGGATCAGGGCAGTCAATTTGGTAGTGACGAGTTCAATCGCTGGTGCAAAGACAACCGCTTGAGCCCCAGCATGAGCCGTCGGGGCAACTGTTGGGATAACGCTGTGGCTGAGTCGTTCTTCAGCAGCTTGAAGAGCGAGCAGATCAAAAAACGGATTTACCAAACAAGGGCTGAAGCCAAGTCAGAAATATTCGATTACATCGAGGGTTTCTACAATCGAGTGCGACGCCACAAGCATCTCGATCAGCTCAGCCCCCATGAGTTCGAGCGCCAGCGTCAAACTGCGCTATGAAAAGTGTCTACAGGTTTGGGGGAATGCCA
>JACCDO010853949.1_pt1 | contig 22851 bp, 19 predicted proteins | sample 7446101 | NCBI WGS metagenome assembly JACCDO01 (sample SAMN15323440, study PRJNA562643) | freshwater metagenome | isolation source: river surface water | place: USA:Blue River Watershed | collected 2017-08-16
CCACGCAGGCCGGTGTGGAAGGTCATCAACGCTTAAAAATTCGTGCGCCTCTGGTCAAGATGACCAAGGCAGACATTATCCGTAAAGGGCTGGAGCTAGGCGTTGACTTCGCAGAGACCACTAGCTGGTAAGATCCCAGCCCCACTGGCGTACCGTGCAAACAATTTGACTCTTGCTTGCTGCGCGCCAAGGGCTTTAGCGAAGTTGGCATCGCAGACCCGCTAGACGCCAAGTTCAGCTAGATAAACCGCCGCAAACAAGTGCGGCGGAGTCAGCTATTGAAATGCCAACGAGAAGCCTGGAACGTAGGTGACCAGCATGAGCACCACTAGCATGATGCCGACGAAGGGCCAAATCTTGCTGGCTACATCACTCAGCTTCAGGCCACTGATCGCCATCCCAACAAACAAGCAATAGCCAATGGGTGGCGCCGCCATACCGATCGCAACGTTAGTCACGATGATCGTACCGAAGTGAATCGGATCAATCTGGAAACTATTTGCGATCGCAATCAGCAGCGGTCCGAGGACCACCATAATCGCAATCTCATCCATGACCGCAGCCAGCAAAAAGAAAGCGATGTTCAGCACAAGCAGCATGAGCCATTTTTGTTCGATATTCGCCGACAACCACGCCGCAAGCTTCGGAGCAAGCTGTTCTTGTGCAACCAAGATTCCGAACCCCGTAGAGAACATAATGATGGCCATCACGATCGCAGTGATCTTTAAAGAGCGCCAAACGATTGGGCCGATATCAGCAATCTTCAAGCGCTTTTCAATAAACATGCCAACTACGATCGCATAGACGCAACTGACAACGGCAGCCTCGGTTGGCGTAAAGACGCCACCATAGATGCCCCCTAGAACAATCGCGGGTGCCAATAGCGCCCAGATACCATCGCGCAACGCATGCTTAATCTCGCTCAGGGAGGCGCGCTGTTGTGTCGGAATTTTGTTGCGACGGGCGTGAAACCAACACACCACAGATAATCCGGCTGCCATGATCAATCCGGGAATAATTCCTGCGCTGAACAAACGCGAAATCGACTGCTCAGCGATCACACCCCAAATCACAAAAGCAATAGACGGTGGAATGAGGGGCGCGAGAATGCCAGCACTCACTGCAAGGGCAGTGGCAAAACCTTTATCGTAGCCACGTGCTGCCATTGCAGGGATCATGATGGCGCCTATTGCCGCGGTCGTCGCAGGGGCTGAGCCAGAGATCGCGGCAAACACGGTCGCCGCAACAACGGTCACATGACCTAGGCCACCTGTTAAATGACGGACAAACACATCAGCCACTTTGACGAGTCGTGCCGACAAGCCACCCGCAGTCATTAATTCCCCTGCCAGCATGAAAAATGGAATCGCTAGTAGCGAGAACGACTGCGTACCAGCCACCATGCTTTGGGGCATCAGCATTGGCTCGATTCCAGACACGAGCAGTGAGAGCGCGACAACAATGCCGATACCAAACGCAAAGGGCACGCCCATCAACATCAAGACGCCAAACCCTGCGGATAACAACCAAGCTGTGCTACTCATCTAACGACTCCGCATGGGGAAATAAGCGCTCAAAAGAAAACAAAGCCAGTAGCACACCAAAGGCAGGAGCTAACGCGTACAAAAACTCGATCGGAAAGCCGATGGCCGCAGAGGTGGCACCACGAGTCTCCATCATGTAATTCCATCCAGATATCGCCAGAAAGATGCCCAGCGCACATAGCATCAGTGAAATGACGCGTTCAAGCACCCACTGCATGGATGGCGGCAAAATATTCAGCAATAAGTCCATACGCGCGTGCGTCATATGACGCACGCCGATGGCTGTCGCAATCACAACGACCCAACCGAAGCCAAGGAGTGCAAGCTCCTCGCTCCAAGATAGGGAAACACCAAACACATAACGCAGGAACACCTGCGCCGCCAAGGCGGCAAGCATCAGCAACACTACAACAACGGCTGCATACTTTAGAGCCTTCTCTACGACATCACAAAAGCGGCGCATAAACCTTCTTTCCTAATTATTTAACTGCATCAAGCGCTTGGTTGACCAAAGCGTCGCCAACCGTCTTCCGTGCTTTGTCATAGATTGGCTGAACCGATTGGCGGAATGCAGCCACATCGCCAACGCTGTTAACCGTCATACCTTTTTTCTGCAAACCAGCAAGCAGATCTTTCACGTCATTCGCGGCGGCCTTGCGCTGTGCCGCAGTCGCGACTTTACCGGCCTCGATTACAGCGGCACGCTGCTCAGGAGTCAGTTTATCCATTGTCCGCTTGGAGATAATCAGTTCGATGGCAGAGTATGTGTGATTCGTCAGTGACAAGAATTTCGTGACCTCATACATCTTGCTGCTATCGATCACCGCGATCGGGATCTCAAGGCCATCGATCGTTCCTTGTTGCACTGCTGTGAATGTCTCACCCCAGGCCATTGGAACAGCCGCACCACCAAGCGATGTAAACATGTCGATGAACAATGGGTTTTGCATCACGCGATACTTCACCCCCTTCACATCAGCAGGTGCCGAAACGGGCTTTTTGTTATTGATCATTTGACGAAAGCCGCCTTCCATATAGCCAAGAACGATAATGTTCTTCTTGGCGAGCAGGGCTGACAACTCAGCACCAATCTTGCCATCCAACGCCTTTTGCGCCTGGGCTTCGTTTGAGTAAAGGAACGGCAAATCGTTGATTTGGAAAGCAGGCTCAATCTGAGCAATCACCGCATTAGTAATGATCGCAGTGTCAACCGTACCAAACCGCACACCTTCCATTACTTGCTTTTCTTCGCCGAGCTGACGGTTAGGATAAAGCTGAACTTGAAGTGATCCTTTGGAAATTCTTTCTACAGCCTCTTTGAAAGCACGGGCGCCAACCGAGTAAGGGTCAGTCGGGCTGTCAGGAGTTGTCCAGCCCATTTTAAGCACTGTCTGGGCACTTACCGAGGTTGGCATCGAGAAAGCACACACAGCTGAAACCAAAGCTGAGAGTGCAAGCATATTGCGTCGTTTCATTGGAAAGTCTCCTTTATGGGTAAAAACAAAAAGTATTAGCGCGAGGACACACTAAATTTTGGAAAGTCGTATAGCACTTCAGGATTTTGCACTAACACCTGCTGCCGCAATGTCTCTGTCGGCAACCATTGAAACACCGCATCCGCGATATCGCCGTCATTTGGCATCGGCGTAGGGATATTTGGATGGGGCCAGTCCGTACCCCACACGAGACGGTCCGTACGGGTCGCAAGCATCGCTTGCACAAAGGGCTCAATCGCCGCCCACTTATTTGCGGAATTGACGACGCGGTACGCACCGGAGAGCTTGACCCACGCCGTGCCTTCTTTGACAAGCGCACACATATTTTTGAAACCAACATGGTTGACGTCCGGCGTAGACGGATGGCCGAAGTGGTCAAACACCACCGGTACACCCAAAGTCGAGGCCCAAGATGGAATCTGCGGCTGAGCCGTCACATCTACTAAGAACTGAATGTGCCAGCCAAAAGGCTTGATGCGCTTCGCAAGCTCCTCGGCATCGCTCAGCTGATTTCCACCGGCAAAGAGGATATTGACGCGTGCACCCCGCGTGCCCGCTTGATGTAATCGCTCAATTTCAGCTTCGGGCGTATCAGCTGCCAATACGCCCACGGCACGCAAACGATCAGGATGGGCGCGCAGCGTGTCATACAAGGTGCGATGGTCATAGCCATACACGGAGGGATGCACCAGCACCGCCCGATCCGCACCAATGGCATTATTCATCCGCTCAAACGCTGCCCACGGCGCAAGAGAGGGAGTGTAGGATCGGTTCGTTGTGTAAGGGTAGGTGTTGGAATCTTCAAACACATGGAAATGACAATCCACGGTTCCAGCGGGCAACTTCTTTTGGGGTGCCACCACCGGATCGAAAGGTAGATATTCAGATACATTCATGCTGCAAGCCTTGTCTTCCTCATCGCGAGCCGCTTAATTGTGGATGTAGATGCGGCGACTCTTCGTTGTAAAGAGACGATATCACAGGCACAACCTTAGGGGATACCGGAACCCCAAAGGACACACCGCGAGTATGCTCGCTGTAGGGGTAAATGCTTACCTATATGACGGCCAAGTTACGCCAAACGTCTACCGGTTGAGGCATCAAACCGGTGCACGCGATCCGCACGCGGCTTAATGCGCACGGAAGCACCCACGACAGGACTCGCTTGGTCTTCATGAATTCGTACGATTAAGGTATCGCCGTTGAGCTGACAGTAAACCAAACGCTCTGCACCCAAGAGTTCAACCGCATAGACTTGAGCTTCCCAGCCATCCATCGCAAAATCCAGATGCTCTGGACGCACGCCCAGAATAGTTCCAGCGTCTACGCCCGCGGCATTCTTTAGCAAGTTCATCGGGGGAGATCCAATAAAACTCGCCACAAACGTTGTCGCCGGCTTGCTGTACACCTCTTCAGGCGTACCAAATTGCTCCATGACGCCAGCATTCATCACAATCATCCGTTGCGCTAACGTCATCGCTTCTACTTGATCGTGCGTCACAAATAAGGAGGTGATGCCTAACTCACCGTGCAACTTTTGAATTTCGAGGCGTGTTTGTGCACGCAACTTCGCATCTAAGTTCGATAGTGGCTCGTCAAACAGAAACACTTGAGGTTGACGGACGATCGCGCGCCCCATCGCAACACGTTGTCGCTGCCCGCCGGAGAGTGCTCGTGGCTTACGATCCAAATACGGCTTGAGCTCGAGAATCCCAGCGGCCTTCTCAACACGCGCACGAATTTCCTCTTTAGGCACACGAGCGATCTTCAGGCCGTAGGCCATGTTGTCAAACACCGACATATGGGGATAGAGCGCATAGTTTTGAAACACCATCGCAATATCACGCTCAGCGGGCTCTAAATTGTTAACTACTCGATCACCGATAGAAATTGAACCATCTGTGATTTCCTCAAGACCAGCCACCATTCTGAGCAACGTCGACTTACCGCAACCCGAGGGACCCACGATGACAACAAACTCACCGCGCTCAACGTGAGCCGAGAGATTATGAATCACCTGAACGGGATTTTTAGGCGTACCGTACCGCTTGACGACGTTCTGAAACGAAATAGCAGCCATCTCAATGTTCGCTTTGTATGCACATCATTTTTCGGAATCCACCAAGCCCTTCACGAACCACTTTTGCATCAGGATCACGACTAGCGCGGGAGGTAACATGGCTAACATTGCAGTTGCCATCACCACATTCCACTCTGTGTAAGCATCACCTGAAATCAAGCGTCGAATACCCAGGACAACGGGATACATATCTTCCTTCGTTGTGACCAACAAGGGCCAGAGGTACTGATTCCAGCCATAGATAAACTGAATCACAAACAATGCCGCGATACTGGTTCGCGACAAGGGGAATAGAATGTCCCAGAAGAACCGCATCGGGCCGGCTCCATCCATACGCGCGGCCTCTACCAATTCATCGGGCACGGTTAAGAAGAACTGTCGAAATAAAAATGTCGCGGTTGCCGATGCGATTAATGGGATCGTCAGGCCTGCATAAGAGTTCAACATACCCAAACTGGATACGACACCGTACGTTGGACCGATTCGGACCTCGACGGGCAACATTAAGGTGATGAAGATCATCCAAAAAATGAGTCCGCGCAGGGGAAAACGAAAATAGACGATCGCAAACGCGGACAAAATCGAGATTGCAATTTTTCCGAAACTAATAAGAAGCGCGGTGACAAGACTGACCCACATCATGGGCCAAGCCGGATTAATGCGTCCACCTGCCTCTGTTTCACCGCCGAAGAGCGCTAAGCGGTAAGTCTCTAGCGCGTGATCGCCCGGAAGCAGTGACATCGGCGTATTTTGCATAATCTGCGCCGTTGTTTGCGTAGACGCAACGATCGTGACGTAAACGGGGAACGCTACGATCAATACCCCGAGAATCAGGACAAGATGCGACAGTACTGTCAGACCGGGACGGCGCTCAATCATGCTCATGCGTACTGCACCTTACGCTCGATAAAGCGAAATTGGACAATCGTCAAACACACCACAATCGCCATCAGGATGACTGACTGAGCAGCCGAGCTTCCCATATCCATTGCTTTAAAACCGTCGTAATACACCTTGTACACAAGAATGGCTGTCGACTTCCCTGGACCGCCATGCGTCGTAGCATCAATAATTGCGAAGGTATCAAAGAATGCGTACACCACATTGATGACTAACAGAAAGAATGTGGTGGGTGATAACAAAGGAAACACGATCGTACGAAAACGGTGCCAAGGGGTCGCGCCATCAATGGCCGCAGCTTCGATCAGAGACCGAGGGATAGACTGCAGGCCCGCAAGAAAAAATAAAAAGTTATACGAAATTTGCTTCCACACTGCCGCGACGACGATCAAGGTCATTGCATCTCGACTATCAAGCATGTGATTCCAATCCACGCCGAACCAATGCAAGGCGTAGGCGACCACTCCCATCGGCGACGCAAAAATGAACACCCACAAAACACCTGCGACTGCCGGAGCAACAGCATAAGGCCAGATCAATAGAGTCTTGTAAATGTTGGCTGCTCGCAGTACGCGATCAGCCATCACCGCCAACAATAATGCGAGACTCAGACCAACAACGGCGACTAATAAAGAAAATATCGCTGTCGTTTGAAACGATTCAAGATATAACGGGTCGTTAAAGAGTCTCGAAAAATTCTGCCAGCCAACAAACTGGCGTGACATGCCAAAAGCATCCTCTTCGAGGACGCTTTGATATAGCGCTTGTCCGGCCGGCCAAAAAAAGAAAACCAAGACGATCGCCATCTGTGGTGCAACGAGCAACCACGGTAACCATCTCGATTTAAAGCGGACTTTCTTTTCCATTAGATTCTACAAAAACGCGACGGCCTGCTTAAGCACGCCATCGCGTTTTCTCGCCGCCTTAACGGCTATTGGCCTTTTCGAAACGCTCGAGAAGCTCGTTACCTCTCTTCACGATGGAATCGAGCGCATCCTTCGCGGCCTTTTTGCCGGCCCAGACTTGCTCTAATTCTTCATCAATGATCGTACGGATCTGAACATGATTACCCAGGCGAATACCGCGTGAATTATCCGTCGTCTTGCGAATCATTTGAGTCACCGACACATCTGTCCCGGGATTCTGTTTGTAGAAGCCCGACTTTTCAGTTAGCTCAAAAGAAGCAATCGTGAGTGGCAAATAGCCGGTGCGCTGGTGGCTCTTGGCAGCCTCTTCAGGACGTGACAGGAACTCAAAAAACTGCGCAACGCCCTTGTACTCCTCCGGCTTGCGTCCAGCCATCACCCAAAGGCTTGCACCACCAATGACCGTATTTTGCGGTGCACCTTTTACATCGGCGTAATACGGCAAGGTCGACGTGCCGAACGCAAACTTCGCGTTACGCTTCAAGTTACCGTAAAGCGCTGACGAACCTGTCGTCATGGCGCATTCACCCGATACAAAAACAGGATCCGCAGCGTTGGCTCGGCCTTTATAAACGAACAAGCCATCTTTAGCCATGTCCGACAAATTCTGGATATGACGCACCTGCAAGGGCTCATTCGCTTTTAGACGCGCGTTGTTACCCAACATACCGTTACCTTGGGTAGCAAACTCTGTGTTGTGCCATGCGCTAAAGCTCTCGAGTTGGGTCCAACTCACCCAGCTGGTCGTATACGGACATTTATGGCCGGACGCCTTGAGTTTCTTGGTCGCCTCGATTACTTCAGGCCAAGTGACTGGTGGCTTCTCAGGGTCTAATCCGGCGGCTTTGAAAGCATCCTTGTTGTACCAGAGGACGGTTGTGGAACTATTGAAGGGAAAACTCAACATTTGTCCATTCGGCGCCGTGTAATAACCTGCCACTGCAGGAACGTACGCCGCCGGATCAAATTTGACGCCTGCCTTGCCCATCACTTCGCCAACAGGCACGATCGCGCCCTTACTCGCCATCATCGTTGCAGTACCAACTTCGAATACCTGAAGAATATGGGGAGCATTACCGGCGCGAAAAGCAGCCACTGCAGCAGTCATGGCCTCGTCGTAGGTACCTTTGAACACCGGTACGACCTTGTAATTTGTCTGGCTGTTGTTGAAATCTTTGGCCAAGTCGTTTACCCATTCACCAAGCGCACCGCTCATCGCGTGCCACCATTGGATCTCAGCCTGTGCGTGGACGGGCATCGCTGCCAGCGAACTCAGGGTAAGTGCGGCCGTTGCCGCGGCAAGTTTCAGTTTCATACGATCTCCTGGAGGTGCGTACTCAGTCACGCATTGTCGAACGTTACATTTGGGGGTACTGTCTAAACTGTAGCGCAGGTTGATGACAGCTTTATTTACTTATTTGACACGTGTTTGTAACACTTACCAACACACGTTTGAATTAGGGTCTGCCCTGCTCCATACTTAGATTTCCTACTTTTTTGCGCGTTCGAGCCAACTGACCATGCAATATATCCTCGCAATCGACCAAGGCACCACGAGCTCAAGGGCAATCCTCTTCGACGCTCACGGGCGCAGCGTCAAGAGCGCTCAAAAAGAATTTCGGCAAATTTTCCCTCGGCCGGGCTGGGTCGAGCATGATGCGAACGAAATCTGGGGTACTCAGCGCGAGGTGATTGAGCAGGTCTTGGATCTGCCGCACAGCCCCGTCCTCGTCAACATGGTTGCCGGAATCGCTATTACCAATCAGCGCGAAACAACCGTACTGTGGGACAGGCACACCGGTGAACCGGTTGCCAACGCAATCGTCTGGCAGGATCGTCGCACCGCCGATGTGTGCAACGCCTTGCGTGCGAAAGGCTATACCCAGTTGCTACAAGACAAGACGGGCCTCGTGTTAGACGCGTACTTTTCGGCTACCAAATTAGCTTGGCTGCTGGACCACACCCCAGGCGCGCGTGCGCGCGCTGAGCGTGGCGATTTAGCCTTCGGCACCATCGACACGTGGTTACTGTGGAAACTGACTCAGGGCCAAGTGCACGCCACGGATCCAAGTAATGCGTCACGAACCTTACTATTTAATTTACATACGATGCAGTGGGATGACGAACTTCTCAAGCTCTTCAATATCCCCCGCGCGGTCCTACCGGAGATTCGTCCGAGTGGAGGCCACTTTGGTGAATCTGACTCAACCCTATTTAGTCGCGCCCTACCTATTGCCGCCATGATCGGTGACCAGCAAGCAGCCACATTCGGCCAAGCTTGCTTTTCACCAGGCATGGCAAAAAACACCTACGGCACAGGTTGTTTCATGTTGTTGAATACTGAAAGCACACCCGTCACGAGTGCAAACAAACTTCTTACAACCGTCGGCTGGCAACGCAAGGATGTCGCAACAAATAAACCATTGACCACATACTGCTTGGAAGCATCGGTATTCATGGGAGGGGCGACGATACAGTGGCTACGGGATGGCCTCAATATCATTCAATCCGCAGCTGACGTTGAAAGCTTGGCTCAAAGCGTTTCGGATGTCGGTGATACATACTTAGTACCAGCATTCACTGGACTGGGGGCTCCACATTGGGATGGTCACGCACGCGGTACCTTGGTAGGCATGACTCGCGGCACAACCAAAGCACATATCGCGCGTGCCGCACTCGAGGCGATTGCACTGCAGGTTGCTGACGTCTTTGATGCCATGCAAAAAGATTCTGGTCTTGCACTGTCAGAGTTGCGAGTAGATGGAGGGGCATCCAAAAACAACTTGCTCATGCAAATACAAGCTGATTTCCTAGGCATTCCGGTGATTCGCCCTCCAGTGACCGAAACGACCGCCCTCGGTGCCGCATACATGGCCGGACTCGCGCTAGGCTTTTGGTCAGATACTGCCCAGATCTCGTCTCAGTGGCTCGTCGATCGGCGCTTTGAACCTCATCTTTCTGAGGCGGAGCGCCTCGCCAAACTCGCTCGATGGCACCAAGCGGTCGAGAGAGCAAAAGGCTGGGCACAAGATTAAACTAAGCACTAAATAACATACTAAAACGAAACGATGCGTCAACTAGAATCAATGCCGACCCGAGGACCGCATACGATTCCGCTCGAAACAAGGCGCGAAGGTCTCGTCTCTCGTCTGGCGGATAATCAGATCTACGATCTCGCGATCATTGGGGGCGGTGCGACTGGACTTGGTCTTGCTCTGGACGCGGCATCTCGTGGCTATTCGGTCGTGGTGATCGAAGCAACGGACTTTGCGCAAGGAACGTCCTCGCGCTCGACCAAACTTGTTCACGGTGGCGTACGGTATCTGGCACAGGGAAACGTATCGCTTGTCTACGAGGCTTTGCACGAGCGCACGACACTGTTAAACAACGCGCCCCACCTCGCGCAACCACTCGCCTTTGTGATGCCATGCTACAAGTTTTGGGAGCAAAGCTTTTATGGCGCTGGACTCATTCTCTATGATGCGCTCGCTGGTCGCAAAAGTTTAGGACGCACACGATTTCTGGGCAAAACGCGGACGCTTCAAGATCTGCCCAATCTCAACACTGCAGGTCTGAAAGGCGCAGTCAAATATTGGGATGGTCAATTTGATGACGCCAGGCTCGCGCTGGCGTTGGGACGCACCGCCGCTCAACATGGAGCGCTCTTACTTAACTATTGTGAAGCAGTCGCGCTTACCCACACAGAGGGTAACGTCTCCGGCTTAATCGTGCGCGACACTGAAACCGATGAGCGCCATCAAATTCAAGCCTCATGCGTCGTCAATGCGGCCGGAGTTTGGGTCGATGCGCTACGTGATCTCGATGCGCAAGCAACGCAAGAGAAACATTCAAATATCGTTGCGCCGAGCCAAGGCGTGCATATCGTGGTCGATCGAGACTTTTTGCTAGGTGACCATGCTTTGATTGTGCCGCACACAACCGATGGCCGCGTCCTGTTCGCAGTTCCGTGGCTTGGTAAAGTCATCATCGGCACGACAGACACGCCACGTCATGACTTAAGTCGGGAACCGACTCCGTTTAAAGAAGAGCTGCAATTTATTTTGCGCGAGTCCGCTCGCTATCTTGCCCGTGCTCCACAGCGAGAGGATATTAAAAGCATCTGGGTGGGTTTGAGACCTCTCGTTAAGCCCCCGCAAGATGACAGCGGCAATACAAAAAAAATCAGCCGCGAGCATACGATTCTCATTAGCAAAAGTAAGCTCGTAACAGTAACCGGCGGGAAATGGACAACCTATCGTGCAATGGCGCAAGATGTATTGACCCATTGCATCAAGGCCAATCTGCTTGCTCAGCGCGCATCTTGCCTAACTGAGAATCTACCCCTTGTCGGTGCCCAGTCAGGCGACGCGGTCTCGCATCCAATGAACGCCGCACCAAGCATTGCCGCCTATGGTGATGAAGCCATATATCTCAACACGCTACCCGGCGCGCAGCGGGAACTTGGCGGAGGACTGACCGAGGCGATGGTGCGCTTTGCTGTCCGGCATGAATATGCTCGGACGGTCGAGGACGTCTTGGCACGCCGCTCGCGTTTACTTTTTTTAGACGCAGCACTGGCCTTGTCAGTTGCGGACGCAGTAGGACAAATCATCGCTGAAGAGACGGGGCAAAGCGGTAACATCGCCGCCTTTAAAAGGCTCGCTCAGCACTACCTGACACTGCCCGCAGCTTAATGCTTGAGCGCGTCCTCAAGAATCATCTCCGCACCCTTTTCCGCCACCATCATGACCGGACCTTGGGTATTACCAGAGACCATCGCGGGCATCACGGATGCATCTACGACCCTCAACCCTGCCAATCCATTAAAACGTAGCCGCACATCGACAACCGCATCGGCATCTGTGCCCATACGGCACGTTGCGATGGGATGGTAAATGGTCTGACCAGTCTCACGCGCAAAATCCAACCACTGCTCGTCTGTCTGCACTGAATCACCTGGATTCATTTCAAAATCGACGTAATTCTTCAGGGCCTCTCGACCCATAATTCTTCTCGCGATGCGCATTCCGTCAATAAGCGACTGCTGGTCAGCTTGATCAGCCAAGAAATTCGGGCGTATTGCTGGTCCCACCATTGGATCAAGGGACTTCATGTGGATACTGCCTTGCGAGGTCGGTCGAATCCCTGATACGCCCATCGTCATACCTGGGGCATTGTCGAGCTTGCGGATCGCCGCGTTGGCGTAGCTGGCATGCATAAAGAAATACTGCACGTCTGGCGTCGCAAACTCAGGGCGCGTTTTAACAAATCCCCGTACCAGACCCGTACCTAAGGTGAGTATGCCTTTTCGCTGCAAAAAGTACTGCAGCGCTGCAATACCCACTCGCCAGCCCTGTGCAAGCTCATTCAGAGTTTGTGTATTTTTGACACGCCAATTCATACGCGTCGCAAAGTGATCGATATAGTTTTCACCCACACGCGGGGACGCATATAAACACGGGATTCCAAATTTTTGTAATAGCCCAGGATCTCCAATCCCTGAGAGCTCTAAAATTTGCGGGGTCTGCACTGCACCGGCAGCCATGATGACTTCTCGCTGAGCCGCCACCTCGTGCAAGCCATCGGACTGCAGGTAAGACACCCCCGTGCAGCGCGCGGACGAGAGTAACAATTTGGTGACATGCGCGCCGGTACGCACCGTCAGATTTTTTCGATGTCGTACTGGCTGCAGATAACCATCGGCTGCACTCCAACGTTGCCCACCCTTCTGTGCGACTTGGTAATAACCAAACCCTTCTTGATCCACGCCGTTGTAGTCATCCGTCAGTTTTTGACCGTCCTGCGCAGCAGCCTGCAATACGGCCTCCGCAATCGGAAAACGTTCGCTCACATGATGAATATGCATGGGTCCGGATTTGCCGCGGTGCGCCCCTCCCTGCGTATAAGTTTCAATTTTTTTAAAGTAAGGCATGACTTCTTGCGCCGACCAGCCCTGGGCGCCAAGAGCCGCCCAATGATCATAGTCCTCGGGTTGGCCATGCACATAAATCATGCCGTTAATTAAGCTTGATCCGCCCAGCCCTTTACCTCGCGGAATCGCAATGGTGCGACCATGCACATTGTCCTCTGGCTCGGTCTCGAAGCGCCAGTTGTAGATCGGATCATTCAGCAGTTTTGTAAATCCCGCAGGGATATTGATCCATCTACTTTTAGGCTCGCCGCCAGCTTCCAACATCAACACTGAATATTTGCCGCATGCTGTTAAACGATTCGCTAGCACGCAGGCTGCGGTACCGCCGCCAACGATCACATAGTCAAACGTTTCCATTATTTTTCGACTCCCATAAAGTCCGCCATCATTTCAATCTGGCACTCGAGCATCGGAAGACCATACTGTATTCGACAACCCTTATCTTGAGCACGCTTAAGCAAAGGAGTCAGCGCTGGGGTCATAATGATTTCCGCAACCGTCTGAGTAGATTGCAATCGCTGCACATCGAGTGGAAAGGCATCTTCTGGTCGCATACCCAACGTCGTTGCGTTGATCACCAAATCAAAGCCTGTTGGATCCTCAGAACCAAGCATAGTCTTCACCTGGGGATAATGATGCTCAATCCCCTGGAGTATTTGAATGGCTGACGCCTGGGTCCGGTTATAAATGGCTAGCTTCTGTATCCCAGCCTGCGCGAGCGCAAATGCAATGGCCTTGGCCGCACCACCGGCGCCGCACATAAGTACGCTTAAACCTTTTGGGTGGATACCACTTTGCAACAACCCAGCAACAAATCCTTTACCGTCCAAGATGTCACCAGCGAGCGTTCCATCCGCCTCACGTCGCACAATATTGACTGCACCTACCGAGCGCGCCTCAGGCGTGACCACGTCACACAGGGCGACCATGCTTGCTTTGTGAGGTACTGTCACGACCATGCCACCAAAATTACGTACGCCGCGCAGCGCCTGAACCAAGTCGGGCAAACCTGCTGGCGGCACGTGCATAGGCACCAATACACCATCGGTTCCACGTCGCTCAAATACTTTGTGCATGGTTTGTGGCGTTTTGACCTGAGCAATCGGATCCGCCACGATCCCATAAAGTCGCGTATTACCGGTAATTTCGATCATAATGTCTCACTATCCACGTTTCGTTCGTGTTTTTAGCAGTGTACCCATGAACCGATTCAAACAACTGTTGGGCATGCTTGGCTTGGTCCTATGCCCCTTCTTATTGTGGGCGGCCCCAGTGCAGCACCATACTTTTAAAACGTCGGATGGAGTACGCCTCCATTACCTAGAGGCCGGCACTGGACCACAAACCATCGTTTTTGTTCCAGGCTGGTTAATGCCCGCTGCGGTGTTCGAGCAGCAGTTGATCGGCTTGTCCAACCAATATCGCGTCTTAGCCCTAGATCCACGGTCGCAGGGCCTATCTGAGCTCACCAAGCTCTCTCATGCGCCAGCGCGCCGTATCAAGGACCTTGACGAGTTTTTAAAATTTGCGAAAGTCAAAGAATTTATCTTGGCGGGCTGGTCGCTGGCCGTGCTGGAGTCACTAGACTACGTCGCGAACTACGCGCCTAAAGACTTGAAAGGGCTCGTCCTTATCGATAACTCGGTCGGAGAAGGTCGTCCGCCTGCTGGGCGCAAGTCAAACTTTCAGCAAACGATGAATGACCCCAAGAAGCGTGAACAGTACATGCGCACGTTCAGCCAAGACATTTATAGACAAACACCACCTCCGCTGATTGCTCAGGCGGTGCTTGATTCCGCGCTGCGGGCACCTGCAAATGTGGCGATTCAGCTATTGAACCAACCCTACCCGCGTGAGTATTGGCGCGACACACTGGAAAAACAAAAAATTCCAGTGCTTTTTGCCGCACGCCCTTGGCTCAAAGAGCAAGCGGATGCGCTAGTGCGCAAACGTCCCGCTGACTTGATTACGATCGCAATGTTTGATCAAGCTGGGCATGCGTTGTTCGTTGACGAACCTGAAACATTCAACGCAGCGGTGCGTGCCTTCAGTCAGCGAGCCTTTGCGCGACCGAACAAGGCACCTTAGCGTCTAACAATCTGCACACTGCGACGCTCGGTTGTCTTGTTATAGCTAAACGCAAAGGGTAGAGGCTTCACATCTTTGGATTCTCGATAAGCTTGCGCGAGAGATTCCTGCTTTTTACGATTGAATAACTCGTGTGGGTATAGAAAGCCGCCGTACAGATCAACTGGACCGATTTGGGCAAGGTAGGTGTAATTCAAACCCGTCTCATCTTGCACCACCATCGTCGCGTTTTCAACAAGAATGTCTCTAAGTACCGCAAAGTATGTTTCCTGTAGCAAGTGAGAAGCGGCCTTAAGAAGCACGGGATTACGCGACTCTCGCGCAAGCCAGGCGCGCGTCGATGCACTTTGACTCAACACACCATCCGATAAATCTAAACTGACATAATCCAACACAACGGGCTTGCCCGCCTTGGTCAGCTCAAGGCGTACCGATTTCCAAGGGCCATTGGCTTTGATGTAATCGCCTGAGGCTTCGTCAAATGCGATCGGATAAACTGCCTTGACGTCATAGCCAGAATACAGAGCAAAAGTAATTAATATCGTTGTCACGCCGATCTGAGCATGCTTATCGCGCAAGTCCTCGTTCAGATCGTCCGTACGAAAAAATGCGAGACGACTAAACTTCATCCACTCACGCATGAACTTCGCCTGAAAACTTTGCAGGCGCACGCTCGACATATTTGCAACATCAGCAGGCTCACCGGCAGCCTGCATCGCAACCATCACGAAACGATCGGCCTGCGGGAACAAATGTGAGACCGTCACAAAATCAGGGCCCGAGAAAGGATAAAACACCGTGCCGCCTGGTGGACGCCTAACTTCGGTCTTTGCCCAATCGGACATCGGTTGACCAATCGACTTTTGATAATAGTCCCAAGCACCATCAGCCTGCGCTTTTGAGCCGGCACTAAAAAACGGTACGCCCGCTTGAGGCTGCGCACCCCCTACCAAATAAGATCCTTGCGTGGTGTCGGCAATAACAGAGGTTGCAGCAAGACCACTGAGCATTAAGACGGCAGTCAGGCCTATTGTTGTACGCAACACGCTACTCAACACTCTTTTCATTTCTTGTTCACCTTATACAAACACATTAATGTCGATCGCAGATCGCTACTTTTTTATACTGTTGACCGAGTCGCTACGGTTCGAAAGCACGATACCAAAAACGATTAAGGCCAAGCCAATGAAATGGTAAGACGTCGGAAATTCGCCCAGCAGTAGAACCGCCAAGATCGCCGCAAACACCGGAGTCAAGTTCAAAAAGAACATTGGGAGCTGCGATCCCGTCAACGCGACCGCGCGCTGCCAGCAAATATACGCTAGCAGGGCTGGTCCGAGCGCAACGTAGACCACCATTCCCACCGTCTGAACACCCCACTGAATCGGCGGGTATCCACCCCAGACAACCTCCGCTAACACCATGGGGACCGCAAACACCAGGCCCCACAGCATCTGCAGGGCGAGCACACTATAACCTGACATTTCTTTCGGCCGATCACGCAGTAGCCAGGTGTACACGCTCCAAAGCGCGATGGCGAGCAGCATGAATAAATCACCCGATACAAATTCGACTTGGGCAAGATTCTGAATTTCACCACGCACGAGAACCCAAGCTACGCCTAACAACGACAGCGCAGCGCCGAGTGCAGCAGCCCGCCCGATATGCGCCGAGAAAAACGCACGACCCACCAACAGTGTAAAAATCGGGCCTGCAGCAGTAATCAAAGCGATGTTAATCGGGCTCGATGTAATGAGCGCCAAATACTGAAGGGCGTTGTAACAGGTTGTACTTAAAAAGCCCGTTGCAGCGAAAAGCTTCCAATGCTTACGCCCTACCGACCAATCGACCTTGAGTTGCGCAAGAACAAATGGAAGCAACACCAGCAGAGCAACGACCCAGCGTAGAAAATTTAAGGTCAGCGGGGGAATTGCCCCTGCGGCCATCCGACCTACGATGGCATTGCTGGCCCACATCAGAGGCGGTACCGTCAAAACCAGTAGAGTCGTCGCGCGCATGATGGGCTAGTTCAGCCCGCTTGTAATATCATTGCGCCACCCATGTAAGGGCGCAAGACATCAGGGATCACGATACTGCCATCTGCCTGTTGGTAGTTCTCAAGCACCGCGACAAGCGCGCGGCCGACTGCCAAGCCCGAGCCATTTAGTGTGTGCACAAACTCGGTCTTACCTGCTGCAGTACGCGTACGCGCTTGCATACGTCGTGCCTGAAAACTTTCACAGTTTGAGACAGACGAAATTTCGCGCCAGGTGTTTTGCGCTGGCAGCCAAACTTCCAAGTCGTAGGTCTTGGTCGAACCAAACCCCATATCACCCGTGCACAACAACATGACTCGATAAGGCAAACCGAGCAACTGCAACACTTTCTCAGCATGCCCCGCCATGGCTTCTAACGCGTCATAGGACGTGTCGGGCGCGACAATTTGCACCATCTCAACCTTGTCGAACTGGTGTTGACGAATCAATCCGCGCGTATCACGACCGCCACTACCGGCCTCTGAACGAAAACATGGGGTGTGCGCTGTCAGGCGGATAGGCAAATCTGCGGGCGGCACGATCGTATCGCGTACAAAACTTGTCAGGGTGATTTCCGAAGTCGAGATCAAATATTGATCTTCTCGGACCACGACATTACCCTGCTCGTCTACGCTGGGCTCGTCACCGCCTCGTGTCACCCAAAACATATCATTTTTGAATTTGGGCAATTGGCCCGTTCCCATGAGTGTCGAGGCATTGACAATGTAGGGCGTGTAGCACTCCGTGTAGCCGTGCGTGCCAGTTTGCAGGTCCAGCATGAACTGCGCGAGGGCGCGATGCAAACGCGCAACCGGACCACGCATAAAGCTAAATCTTGCACCAGCCAGTTTAGCGGCCGTATCGAAATCTAGTCCGATCGCCTCGCCCAGGGTCACGTGATCACGAGGCTCGAACGCCAAGCGCTGAGGATCTCCCGAACTATCAGGTTGTGGCACCCAGCGACGGACTTCGATATTTCCCTCACTGTCAGCACCTAGCGGAACACTCTCATGCGGCAGGTTAGGAATTGCCATCAACATATCTGAAAGCTGAGACTGTATCTCTGCAAGATCAATTTCTAGCGCCTTCAGCTTTGCTGGGATCGCCTGCGACTCAGCAAGCACCGCAGAGGCGTCCTCACCGCGAGACTTCAGCGCACCAATTTGTTTCGCAAGCGCATTGCGTTGCGCCTGCAGATTTTCAGTTTCTGTTTGAACTGACTTTCGACGAGATTCAAGCTCGTTGAACCGATCCATCGGAAAAGCAAAACCCCTCGAGGCTAAGCGACGAACAACGGCATCTAAATCTTTACGCAACAAAGCGGGGTCAAGCATGATGTTTATGCAGTGAAGGCTAATGAAGCCAGTATTGTAAACGGCGTAGCAACCAGGCAACCGCAGCCAAACACGCGACACTTGATGCCCAAATCACCAAAAACCAAAGCCATCGCTTCATGGGAATCTAGTGGTAGTGGTGCTTGGCTCGCACCTTACCGCGAAAAACCCAATAGGCGTATGCCGTATAGGCCAAAATAAGAGGAATCAGGATCACTGCGCCCACTAATAAAAATCGTAGGCTATTGTCAGGTGCAGCGGCCTGCCAGAGGGTCAGCGAGGAGGGTACGATGTACGGAAAAAAGCTGATCAACAAGCCAACATACGACAAGACAAATAACCCTTGCACCGCCAAAAACGGCATCAAACTAGACTGATCCGACAATCCTTTAAACAACGCATACGCACAGACGAGGACCAGTAGCGGTACCGGTGCAACGAACGCCATCGCCGGCCAGGCGAACCACTTCTGCATAAAGTGTTCGTGCATGAAAGGCGTCAAGATACTAACCAAGCAAATGAGCGCCAATAAAACCAGGCCCAATCCGAATGCGGCTTTTCTTGCGATCCGCGCGACCTCGTCTTCCGTTTTTAGAACCAACCATGTCGCACCTAACAAGGCATAACCTATCACCAAGGCGAAGCCGGTGAGCAAACTAAAGGGCGTCAGCCAATCCCACCAACCACCAGCATAGGCACGATTCGCAACCGGTATTCCTTGAATCAGCGCGCCAAGCGCTACACCCTGGGCAAACGTCGCAACAGTCGAACCACCTGCGAATGCCCAATCCCACAGGTACTTGCGGGCGTGGCTCTTCCATCTGAACTCAAACGCCACTCCGCGAAACACAAGCGCAAGCAACATGATGATGATGGGGGCATACAACGCAGGCATGATGACCGCATAGGCTAGAGGAAAAACCGCAAACAATCCGCCTCCACCCAAAACCAGCCACGTTTCATTACCATCCCACACGGGTGCGACCGTATTCATCATCTGATCTCGGTGCTCCTCAGTGCGCCCCCAAGGAAACAAAATACCGATACCCAGATCAAATCCGTCTAAGACAATGTAGGCCAACACTGCAAACGCAATTAAGCCAGCCCAAATCAGCGGGAGATCGATCGTCATGCTTGACCTCCCGTACCCGATTGGCCAATAACGCCAGCGCGTGCACCTGCTAGACCCGCTGCACGCATCGGTTCTTCTAGGGACAAGTCCGGTTCTAGCGCGGAAGGTAAGTGCGCCATCTGTTTGAAGATGTAATACACACCCGCTCCAAACAAAGAAAAATATACGACAACGAATGCCACTAAAGAGAACCCAATCGCAGCAGCGTCTATCGGTGCAGCCGACTCGGAGGTACGCAATAAGTTGTAGACCGTATACGGCTGGCGCCCAACCTCGGTCACCGTCCACCCCGCAAGTACAGCAATGAAGCCTGAGGGGCCCATCCATAAGGCAGCGCGATGCAGCCATGGTGCGTCATACAAACGACCTTTGTATCGTAACCACAAGCTCCATAACCCAAGCAAACACATGAGGGTACCTATGCCCACCATCACGCGGAATGCATAAAACACAATACCCATCGGCGGCTGTTCATTGGCAGGCCAAGTGTTCATCCCTTGAATCTCGCCATCAAGGGAGTGCGTCAAAATTAAGCTGCCCAAGTACGGGATTTGCACGGCGTAGTCCATGCGCCCTTCTTTCGAGTTAGGCACCCCAAATAGAATGAGTGGCGCGCCTTTAATCGTCTCATAGTGCCCCTCTATCGCCGCAATTTTGCGAGGCTGATGCTCGAGGGTATTTAACCCGTGGGCGTCACCCGCGACAATCTGCAAGGGTGCAACGATCGCGGCCATCCACAACGCCATGGAAAACATCACCGCGGTCGGAGAGCCCGACACGCACTCAGATTTGTTGCGCAACAGGTGATACGCCGCCACACCCCCCACCACAAAGGCAGTCGTCAAATACGCACCCAACAGCATGTGTACCAAGCGATACAGGAACGAAGGATTAAAGATAACCGCCGACCAATCCGCTACGACAAACTGACCAACATCATTCATCGCGTACCCAGCAGGCGTTTGCATCCAGCTGTTGACCGACAATATCCAAAAAGCAGACATAAAGGTGCCGAGTGCAACCATCGCAGTCGCGAAGCAATGTAATTTGGGTCCGACGCGCTCTCGCCCAAACAGCATCACCCCCAAAAATCCTGCCTCAAGGAAAAAAGCCGACATCACCTCATAGCCCATCAAGGGTCCAAGCACCGGTCCTGTCTTATCCGCAAAAACGCTCCAGTTTGTGCCGAACTCATAGCTCATCACAATTCCAGAGACGACCCCCATACCAAACGCGATGGCGAAGATCTTCTTCCAGTAGTTGAAAAGCGTGAGGTAAACCGCTTTGCCTGTCGCGAGATGTAATCCGTTGAGTACCGCCAGGTAGCTCGCTAAGCCGATGGAAAACGACGGAAAAATAATGTGAAAGCTGACCGTAAACGCGAACTGAATACGGGCTAAGGTGAGAGCATCTAGCCATTCCATTGCGTTAATCCTTTACTTTCTTGCGCGCTTGCGCATCCAACTCGCGCAGATGCGCAAGCTTATCGGCAATCTTCGCCTCTAGTCCACGAGGGGTCGGAACATACCACCCCGGCTCACGCATTCCTTCTGGAAGATAAGATTCCCCAGCCGCATAGGCCTCGGGCTCATCGTGCGCATAGCGATAGGCATGACCATGACCAAGTTCCTTCATGAGCTTTGTCGGCGCATTGCGCAAATGAATCGGTACGGTACGTGAACCATCATTTTTAATAAATGCGACTGCCTGGTTGTAAGCCATATATCCGGCATTACTTTTGGGTGCGACCGCTAGATATAAAACGGCCTGAGCCAGAGCGAGCTCGCCCTCCGGGGAACCAAGTCGCTCGTAGGTCAGCGCAGCATCGTTCGCAATTTGCATCGCGCGAGGGTCGGCCAGGCCAATATCCTCCCAGGCCATTCGCACAATGCGACGCGACAGATACTTGGGATCCGCACCACCGTCCAACATACGGGTCAACCAATACAGCGCAGCGTCAGGACTCGATCCACGCACGGATTTATGCAGTGCCGATATCTGGTCGTAAAAATTGTCGCCTCCTTTGTCAAAGCGTCTTGCATTCATACTCAACGCGTTTTGAACCAAGGAGCTATCTACGCGTGTCAGCCCTGCATTCTGAGCAGCGACACTTGCTTGCTCGAGCAAACTCAAAAAACGACGTGCATCACCATCTGCATACCCAATCAGAGTATCAACTGCCGCGTCCTCGAATTGCAGATTCTGCAGAACAACCCGCTGCGCACGCAGTAATAGTTCTCGCAGCTCACCCTCATTAAGTGATTGCAATACGTAAACTTGCGCACGCGATAATAAAGCCGCGTTCACTTCAAAAGACGGGTTTTCTGTTGTTGCGCCGATAAAGGTCACGAGACCGGATTCGACAAAAGGCAGCAACGCATCTTGCTGCGCTTTATTGAAGCGATGAATTTCATCGACAAACAGGAGTGTGCGTCGCTGGTACTGCTCGAGTGTCATTTGCGCTTCGTCCATCGCCGCACGGATCTCTTTCACCCCTGCGAATACAGCCGATATCGCAATAAACGAGCAATCAAACGCCTGAGCGGTTAAACGTGCGAGGGTTGTTTTGCCAACACCAGGCGGACCCCACAAAATCATGGAGTGCGGACGACCGGATTCAAACGCAACACGCAAAGGCTTGCCAGGCCCCAATAGGTGACTCTGCCCGACTACCTCATCCAAGGTCGCAGGGCGTAGTGCCTCGGCAAGCGGGGGTACAGGCTTGGATTTGAATAAATCCGTCATTGCATACGCACGACGTCAGCGCCTGGGGGCGGCACAAACTTAAATACATCCACAGCCAGACTTGGATTACGCGCTAAGCCGGACAGTTTGACGTGCGTCGTCTGACCAAACGCATCAAGCAAAATGATGTGCGCTGGAAGTCCGTCCTGAAACCCAAGATCAACATGCACGAACCCTGCGTCCCCAGAGCGAGGCACAGCCCTCAACCATGCCAACCCATCTTTGTCTGGCATCACGGATACCCTAAACGCATCATCGAGTGCGCCAGAGCCGAACAAAATCGCAGCGGGTGACGCCCCAATGGCTTGATCTACTTTACGCACCGTGACCTGATTGAGATCTGGATCAAATTGATAAATTTGTTGCCCATCAGATAGGATCTGCTGCGCATAGGGCTTGAGCACTTCCCAGTTAAATTGCCCAGGCCGTTTGAAAGAGAAGCGACCCGTCTGAGCCGGCTTAGTTTGCCCCTGTGGACCGACAGTGAATTGTGAGAAATTACCGGTCGCTGACTGTACCGCTTGCACAAAACTTCGCAATTGGTCAGGCGCAGGTTGCGCGTGAAGCGTTGTCGACGAAAAACTTAACAGGCATACAACAGTCATCGAATACAACGATTGCGCAAACCGTCGCATACG
>JACCDO010116457.1_pt1 | contig 22840 bp, 25 predicted proteins | sample 7446101 | NCBI WGS metagenome assembly JACCDO01 (sample SAMN15323440, study PRJNA562643) | freshwater metagenome | isolation source: river surface water | place: USA:Blue River Watershed | collected 2017-08-16
AAGTGATACTGTTTATTTGTATTCAAATAAAAATATATATAAAAATTAATAATATTTAATCCCCATAATTCCATTATATGAATTAATAAAATTACACGCACTATCTCCAACTTCTAGTGACCTAATTGGATATATTTTAAAATTAAAACATTCTGGTTCAACAAATTCTTTTAATTTCTCCAATTTTTTTTCTTCAATAAATAATTCTTTCAACGCATAACATTCCATTGCTTCTTTAATTTCAACTTTCAATTTTCCAAATACATATAAATCTACATATTTTGGATTTTCTAATTCAATAAGTCTTTTGTCTAATTCTACAATATTTAATTTCATTAACTCATTCTCATACAATTCCCACACATCATTTCTTGAAAGATTATCATTTTTAATAATAATATTTTTTACATTATTTATTTTAGCAAATAATGCTGGTGAATTTCCAGATACAAATATATTTTCTTTATAATTGTATTCACTCCTAATTTTATTACATAAATCATTAAATCCTGATTCAGTTATTGATTTACTATTATAAATTTCTTTTTCTTTATTTTTATTCATTTTTGTAAGACTTACATCATTTTTATTAACTTTTAAATGATAAATAAAATTAAAATTTGTAAAAAAGTCTATTAAATATTCAACGTGAAAAAATGTATCAATTTTAGTAAAATAATCCCTCATATTATATTCCTTTGCTATACTCAACATTGCATTTGTTAAATCATATCTATAAACAGATTCATCAATTAAAAATATAGAATTTATTATATCAGTATCTATATTATAATTATTATTCAAATAATTTTCAAATAAAAATAATCGCTCCATAATTTTATGTTTTTTAACGGGATTTGATATATTTTTTGCTTTTTGGCGTTGTATTTCAATATCATTTAAAATACTTGATACTGATTTATTATAAATTAGTATTGTGTATAATACATCAATACTATTTCTAATGTTTATAAATTTCTTTAGTTCATCCATTTTATTATATATTTTATAATAAACATGTTATATTTTTATATTTAGATTAGTAATATAAATCATTTTTTTATTTTTTATTAATAAAAAATATTATTTTGTAAATAATAATCTCTATAAGTTAAAGAAGCACCTATACTAACAAATAAATGTAATAAACAATGAAAAAATGCTGATGTTTTTACATATTTTTTATTACCTAAATAACATCCTATAAAATATAATCCACTTCCAATACTAATTGGTAATGTAGTTATAAGTTTATTTTTTGTATATAAAGATAAATAAAGATGATATGCGATTGATGATTTAGCAACAATCATATCAATTGTTCTTCTATAAGAATTAATTACTGGATAACGCCAATAATTTAATGAGGTAAAATATAATCCAACTCCCATAAGTCCACAATTATTCATTCCATAATAAAATCCTGTATAAATATGGGTAGGATGAATAAATAATGATGTGTAAAAAATATATTGATAAATTCCTTCTGGACAACTAAGTATTGTCATTGTAATATATTTAATATTATTATTGTTTTTATAATTATAAAATTAGATTGAATTTTATAATTAAAATAAATTAGATTTAATTTTATATAATTATTTTTGTACTACGATGTTTTCTATATATTTTTATCTCTTAAAATTTTTTACAGTATTATCTCCAATACTATATGCTTCTTGTTTAGTAGGATTATTGCTTGCTACTGTATTATTAATGCCTACTCCATTCATATTATTAGGTCCGCAAACACCATAAGAAGTATTATAAACACAAGTTTTATCAAATGGAACAATAGGAGTATTACAGTTTTCACATCCCAATTTATTTTGTAAATATTTATTATTAATTTGCATAAGACTATCAGCATTATTTGTTAAAAATTGTCTATACTCAAAATTACTCATAACATTATTACTTAATCTAATCATATCATCAACAGTTGAACTTGGTCTATAATCAGTAAAAGCTCTTCCATCACTCATAATTGCAGGACAATCTAAATTTTTATTATTTGAAGCAGAATTACAATTATTTTTCATTATATAATTATTTAATATATTTTTTTTTATTAATTTCTCTTCCAATATTTTTTACCAGATTTATTTAATGCAACAACATATTTAGTTTTTCCATCTCCACCAACCATAACAGTTCCTAAATCCAATTTCTTAATAGAAGCTGTTGGCATTTTCTTTGAAGATTTATCATCCATTAAATCATCTAAACCTAAAGATGGTTCTTCTTTCTTAGGAACTTCCACTTCCTTAACGGGTTCTTGTACTGGTTCAGGCTCAGGTTCAGGCTCGGGTTCAGGTTCAGGCTCAGGTTCAGATGATACAGATTTAACATTTTCATCAATAGAAACTTCTTCATTTGCTGATTCTTCTTCAGTTTCATAAACATCACTTCCATCTTCTTCATCTTCACTAGATGATTCATTGCTCATATCTTCAACAGATGAATTATCTTCTGTAGAACTTTCATCACTAGAACTATCTTCTTCAGAATATTCTTCATCATCATTCATCATATTTCCATTCATTGCTGAAATTCTTTCCAAGAAATTAGAAAAATCTACAGGGTCACTATTATCTCTAGAATTATTCTTCTTATCTAACATATCTTTATTTAAATATGTATCAATAGAATTCATTTTTTCATTTTGTACTCCAAGTCTTTCTCTTAAAGCATGAACATCACTTTCCAATATATTTATCTTATTTTGGTTTTTCTTAATATTATTTGACATATAATATAAAAAACCTAAAATAACAATAAGTAATAAAAATATAATTATAAACATAATATTATCTAAATTCATTTATAATAAATCTATATAAATATTTTTTTATATTTAAACGATATAAAAATATTTTTTTACATAAATAATTTATTAAATTATTAAATAAATTATTAATTAAATTATTAAATAAATTATTAATTAAATTATTAAATAAATTATTAATTAAATTATTAACTAAATAAAAATTAATAATTTATATATTATGGAATATTTATCAAATGATTATATTTATCATTCTCAACCTGAATATATAAATAGTTCATTTAGTACAGATAATGATGGAAAATATAGTAATCTTTTAACAGATGAACAAATAGCAGTTTTATTAGAGCCTTATGAAAATAATTCAAAATATAAATTCAAAAATATATTATTGTTTCTTTTTCTTATTTTCTTTTTTCTTATTTTCGGGTTTCTCATTTTCTAATCTTTGATTATCTAAACTTTTATTTTTCAATTTATTACACATTTCAATAGCATCTTTAATAATATCTTCATCAAAGTTATTCTTTTTGAGTAAATCTAAAGCAATATATTGTCTTGATATTCCTCTTTTAATCTTATAGTTAAATAAAATATTATTTTCTTTATCATAATCAACTTCAAATTTGTAATTAACAACTTTACCATTAGTATCTTTTTCCAATACTTCTAAATCAGTATAATGTGTTGTAGTAATTGATAATGTATTTTCGAAAGAAGAAATCTTTTTAATAATTGAATATGCACCTGAAAATCCTTCAACATAATTTGTTGAAGAAAAGATTTCATCTAAAACAATAAATGAAAAATCATTTTTGTCCATACTTTTAATTTTCTCAATATAATCTTTACTTCTAAACATTTCTGCTTCAAATAATGATGATGAACCTTTACTATCAGGAATATGTAAATATGTTTCAATCATTTTAAAAGGTGTTAGTTCAAATTTAGATGCACTGCATATTCCAATTGTTTGTGATAAAATAATGTTAAGAATAACAGATTTAATAAAAGTTGATTTTCCTGCAGCATTGGGTCCAGTTATTAATATATTATTCTTCATTTCAATATCATTTTTAACAGTGTTATTACAAGAAGTTTTATCTAAATAAGGATGCCAAATATTTTTAGAATCAATGCATGGTTTAGTATCTTTAACGAATTTTGTAAAACAATAAGGATGATTTTCGGTTGATGATGATAATACATTTTCAATTGATAAAATACTATCAATTACTCCTGTATAATTAAATACATTTGGTAAATCTTGTTTTGTTTTTGAAAAAATACGGAATGTATGTAAAATCTTACCTTTATTAGAAAATAATGAAGGATCTTTTGTAAATACTTCGTGGTTAAAATATTCATTGTAAATTCCAATATCTTCAACAATTCTAATATTTTCCAAAAACGGTGATAAGTTTTTAATATCATTTTTATGACATATATCAACTATTTGTTTTGATAAAGCCAAATATTCATTCATTTTATTCAACTTTTCGTGAATAATATTAATAATTTTATGACTATTATTTGCGCTTTGAATTGAATAATAAATATTTTGGAAATACATAAATACATATATTCCTTTTGTAACAAATGATGCTAAAAATGCTTGAGTAGGATTCTTAATAAGTATTTTCATTGTATCAGCACTCAATAAAGATTTAAAATAAACTTTAAGAGTTTCTGCGATAGGTATCTGTATTCCTGATTTTTTTTGAACATAAATTAACACAACTAGTGGGATAATTACTGACAATAATGGGGTTAAAATTGTTATTAAGGGGGCAACAATTATTTTATAAATATTAGTAATTAATAATGCACGTTCATTATTATTTAAAACATCATTAACATTTAAGAATGGAATGAAATCATAATTAAAATATATTAAATCGTTCATTAATTCAATGTGTTTCATATTTTTTTCATTCCAAAACCACATTAAATCATTTTCTAAAACATTAATTTTTTCATAAATAGGTATTAATTGATTTTTAATAGGAATAACTTTTTTAATAATATCTTGTCTTTCTTTTAATAAATTAATATCATGAATTGGTTTAGTAAGAATTTTTTCTAATAATAACTTTCCAATATTTGTTTTACATTTATTAATTTTGAAAAATAATCCTTTTTCTTTATTTTGATAATGGTCTGATATAAATTCAACATCATTAAATACATATTCATTAACATCAGAACAACCTTTAAAATTTAAATCATTTCTTTTTTCTAAAAAATTTGAATAAGTTTCTATTAAAAAACTTTCTTCAAGTTTCTTATTAATTAATTTCATTCTATCATTATCATTTAATTCGTGTTCTTTTTTATTTTCAATATCTTCTTCTTTTTTAGAACTAAAAACATTATTTAATAATTCTTGGGGTTTTAATACATTATTTAATAATTCTTGAGGATTAATCATATTATATATAGTAATAAATATGTTAAAAAAAATGTTATAACGCATTAAGACTTTTTATTTATTATTTTTTTATTTAATAAGATAAATTTTATTAAATAAAAAATTATAATATTATAATATATATGGCATTATTTGATATATTTCTAGATATAAATGAAGAATATAAGGAATTAATTAAAGAATTGTATAAAGTTTTAATAATTTTAATTTTATTCCATTTAATGGTAGCTAATTCTGGTAATAGTAAAAATTTTATTATTAATGGATTAATGGGTAAAGCATTAAATGATGAATTCATGTTTTTGTGTTTTTTTATTGTTTTGTCAGTAATGGGATATTATTTAATATTTGATAAAATTATTAGTTTTGAATAAATAAAAAATATTTTTATACATTAAATGAATAACAACAAATATTGTTTCTATCAAAGTGATTTAAATTCAAGTAAAACAAACCAAAGAATATGGTATAATCATTATATGGGAAATATTGTAAGAAATATTTATGATCCTAAAACTAATAGAATTATTCAAGAAAGAATGTTTTTTAACTCACCGTTAGAATATAATAAACAAATTGATGAATTTTTTATGTATAAATTGCGATAATATTTTTGGGGGTATTTATGTATAATAAAAATATTATTTTAATATTTTTATTTATTAGAGTAATGGGTAAAAAATTTATTTTATCAATTAAAGAAAATAAAAATGAACCTGAAAAATTTTATACATTAAGAAATACATTTATATTAAGCTTAAAACCTAAAAATGATAAAGAATTATCTTTAATGACTATGTATTCTCATATATTGGTAAATATGGTATATTTAAGATGTAGATATGAAGATAAAATTGAAAAGAAAATGTATAAATATTTGAAAAAAATTAAGCTCAATAACTTATTGAAATAATTTACTTAGATTTTGTAATAATATTTTTATGGTCATTTAATAAATTATCAATTATTATACATAAATCATCAAATTCTTTATATAAATTACTTGGTTCTATTGAACCATTATTTGGTACACTTGTTTTAAAATTAACATTATTAATCCAAAATGATTGTTCGTTTTTTCCACCTAAAACTAATATAAATTTATGTTTCCATCCCCATGTTTTAAATCCAATTCTTAGATTTCCAGGGTCATTTTCTATACTATATATGACAATTTTTTCATATTTTTCTTTTAATTTTTCAATAATTGCATTTGTTTTTATTATTAAATATTTAGTTTCTAGAGACATTATTATTATAATTAGTTATAATAATAATTTTAAATTCAATATTGTTTACATAAAAATGTTTACATAAAAATTATTTTTTAGAATAATTTCTAACAATATTACTTATATCTTTTCCAGAACCACATTTTTTTCCAAGAATAACATGATAAATAAAATAATATACTAAATATATTCCGCTAAACAAAAATGCAAAAATTGTATATAACGCACGTGTTGCCGGTGTTTCATTATGATTACAACAATATGCTAAATAAGCTGTTCCAATACAAATAACAAATCCTAATACAAAAAGTATAATAGTATTCATATTCATTTCTTTATTTTGAGTAATAGGAGTATCTTCTTTATTAGAGAAAAATTCTGCAGTTTTATTAATTGCAAATAAATCCATATTTATAATAATATTATAGATAAATATTTTTTCTAAAAAGAATTATATGAATACTAATATTTTTTATATTTTCTATGTAATATTATTTTCAATAATAATAATTATTTTATTACATATTATACAAAATAAAAATAAAAATAATAATATAAACAACAATATAAACAACAAAGAATTATTTGAAAATAATTTATTACCAAATAAAGAATGTTCAAGAGAATTCGTTAAAAATTCTTTTTGTCAATATAATTATAATGATGAAAAATGTGAATGTATTTATCAAAAAGATGATATAAAATTAGGTTTTTATTCATCACCTGGATGTTGTAATAGAGTATGTTCTAAATTATCTAAAGAAGATTGTTTAAAACAAACTAAAAAAGATGAAATAAATTATTATTGTAATATAGGTGGAAAATGTATTAAAAATCAAGGAACAGTATTAAGCAGATATATTTCAGCAAATAATTGTGGAACAGATGTTTTAAATAATCAAATTTTATTACCATATGCCACATTAGAAGAATGTCAAAAAAGTATTGATGTTTGTGAAAAATATAATGACCCAAGTAAAGGACGTTTAGAAAATAAAGAAAATTGTTTAAAAGATGTTAATTGTGGATATTGTACTAATTCACAAGGAGTTGGAAAATGTATTTCTGGTAATGCTACTACTCCAAATGATTTACAAAAATATTATTATTGTGATGCAAATAAAAAATCTGGAAAGAATTTATATGAATATGGTAATCATGTTGCTTATTTATTACAACCAGCACCAGATATAAAACATTATAATTTTTCTTCTTAAAATATTTTTTATAAACAAATAAATAAATAAATAAGTAAATAAGTAAATAAATAAAATTTCTAAAAAGAAATTATATGAATATTAAAGCAATACTATTTTTTTCAACTATTTTTCTACTATTATTTTATTTATATTTTTCATATAATTCAATGAATATCTTTCCATTTGAAACTTCAATAAAATTTATTGTATTAATTATTGGTATTATAGGTATTATGTTTCCAAATATTTTCAATATGATTAAAGAAGGTCGTGATAATAAATCTATTAAAAAATATATTATAAATAAATACAAAAATAAATAAAAACAAAAATAAATAAAACAAAAATAAATAAAAACAAAAATAAATAAAAACAAAAATAAATAAAAAATATATCTATTTCTAAAATAGAATGGCTGATAATAATGATAATAATCAAGACAATAATAATAATTCAGAAAATAATAATAATAATTCAGGAAATAATAATAATAATTCAGGAAACAATAATAATAATAACTCGAATAATAATTCAGTTAATAAAAATAATCAACAAAATAATAATCAACAAAATAATAATCAAAAAAATAATCAAAAAAGAAATAATGCAAAAAAAATTAATTTAATAAATAAAAAATCTAAAAAAAATAATAACATCAATTTTAATAATAATAATTTATTAAATAATTCATTAAATAATAATAATAATGATAATAGCATAATAACATCTAATGAAAATGAAAATATTAGTCATTTGATTTCACCAAATACAAGCGCAAGTTATATATCTAAAGAAAATAATAAAAGCACTAATATTAAAAATCAAAATATTCAAAAAAGTAATATTAATGATGATACTAAAAAATTTATTGAAAATGTTTCAAATAAAATAAAAGATGCTAGTAAAGGATATTTAACAATAAAAGAAAAATGGGATAACACTTCTTTATTAATAAAAATATTAAATATTGCTTCAACAATTAGTCTAACATTTTATTTTTCATACATTTATTATAGTTTACCTTTATCAATAATATTTTTTATAGTATCATTTTTAATATTATTTGTTTTTAATAGATTATTTGCATTTTTGTATTTAGCGATTTATATTATTGTTATGATTGAAATTACTAATTCTAAAACTATTGCTTACGGTGTTCCATTAAAAGCTACTGATTTAAGTTATACTAAAAATCCATTGGATTGTACTGTTTCATCAAGTATATTAACAATTGATAGTAAAGAATTTCAAAAAGAATTACAACTTGGTAATACTACATATTCATTTTGGATTTATGTTAATGGTTCAAATAATAGTGGAAGTCAAAATACTTGGAACACATATAGATACAAAGAATGGAAATCAATTATGTATAGAGGAGATTCTTCATCACAAACTCAATTTCCGGGATTTTGGCTTACACCTACATTAAATAATTTAGTAATTGCTTTTCAACACAATAATTCAAAAGTTGAAAGAATTCAATTAGATAACATTGAAATGAATAAATGGATTAATATAATTGCTGTTATTGAGAATAAAAGTGTAAGTGTATATATTAATGGACTATTAGACAGAATAAATAATTTAGACCAAACACCACCTGATGTTTCTTCATATAATTTATATATAAATAATGATTATAGTAATTATTTACAAGAAGAAGATGAAGATATTAATACTGATTCTAAAAACAAAAATGGGTTTCCAGGTTTTTTAACAAATGTTATTAATTATAATTATCCATTAACTGCTGATTATATTAAAGAAGCATATTCATATTATAAGACAATTATTGATAATTATCAAACAAATCTTGATAATAAAAATAATAATTATTCAATTCCATCATTAATTACAAATAGTGATATTAAGAATTAAATAATGTAAAGAATTTTTTATATTAAAATTATTATATAATAAAAAATATTTTATAATAAATATTTTATAATAAATATTAAAAATGAATATTAAAATCAATTAATTTTATTAATCATTAATAAAATTTCTAAAATATATATATAATATTATGAATAGTAATAAAGCAGTTAATGCCACATCAAATATGTCAAAGAAAGCATCAAATATGGCTAAATCTAGTATGGAAGCATATAATAGCCAAAGTCCTGCTATGAAAATAGTATTTACAATTGTAATTATTTTATTTATTATTTTTGTAATATACATTATTTATCTTGCTGTTGTTGCTGCTAAAGGTGCAGACGCAAATACACCAGTAATTGTAAATGATGTTATTGATGCATATGTATCAAGACCCGCATTTAATTTACCAACTGTTACAACTGGTATGACTCAAACATTTTCAACATGGATTTATGTTAAAGATTGGAATTATAAATTTGGTCAATATAAGAATATTTTGTGGAAAGGTAATCCTTCTACATCTTCAACTGCCGAAAGTTCTGCTAATATTCATTGCCCCAGTTTATGGCTTTCTCCTTTAACTAACTCATTAAAGGTTGTTACTTCAACAAGTGCTACTACTGGTGTTGAATCATGTGATATTCAAAATATTCCATTGATGACTTGGGTTCATATTGTTTATGTATTAAATAATAGAACTGTTGATATTTATATTAACGGACAATTAGAAAGAAGTTGCGCTCTTCAAGGAATTCCTAATATTACTGCTGATCCAGTTTATATTACATCTGGTTCACCAGCAGGATATTATGGAAAGATTGGTAAAACTCAATATTTTACTAGTGCTTTATTGCCTAATGATATTGCTAATATTTATCAACAAGGTCCCCTTGGTAGCACTCAATACCAAATTCAATTTTTTACAAATGGTAAAATAATTTCTGTTGAAAATCCTGATTCATTTACTAGTTAAAAATAATTAGAATCAAAATAATTAAGGTAAAAATATTATTAATAATTTATTAATAATATTTATTCTTTAAAATATATTTATATATAATATATTATTATGTCATCAAATGCTGTAATGAATAAAGCAAATGAAGCAATAAATAAAATTGATACTAACAAAAAAATGTTTGGTGGTTTTATGATTGTTATTTTAGTAATTATTGTAGGATTTTTTATTTATTCTCAAATTAAAAGTTATTCAAATTATGTTCAAACAAGTCCTTTTTTTGTCCAAAATATTAAGGACGCAACTGTATCTAAGAAAATTCCATCATATATGGTTCAACAACCAACTGACTCACAATATGGAAGTGAATTTACTTATACTTTTTGGATGTTTATCAATGATACCAACTTTTCTTCATTGTCTACAGGAGCAAGATGTGATAGCGGTTCTGGTCAACCTCTTTTGAAACACGTTTTCCATAAAGGAAGTAATGATTTTTATTCTAATGATAATAATTATCATTATCCTATTTTACAATCTCCTGGTGTTTGGATTTATCCCAATACAAATAAATTAGGAATTAACTTTAATACTTATAATAATATTGTTGAAACTTGTGATATTGGAAATATTCCATTAAATATGTGGGTCAATATTACAATTATTTTAATTGGTAATAGTGTTGATGTTTATGTTAATGGAAACTTAAAGAAAAGACAAAAATTAGAAGGTGTTCCTAAATTAAATTATGGAGATTTATATATTAATAATTGGAATGGATTTTTAGGATATATTTCTAAATTAAGATATTTCAATTATGCTATTCAACCTTATATTTTAGATTCAATTTATCAAGAAGGACCTGGAACTAATTTTGATACCAGTAGTTCTGCTGGACAAGTTAGTGCTCAATTATCTCCAAATTATTGGATGAGTTCTGGATACCCAAATGATGTTGGGTCTCCTGGTTATATTGAAAACTCTCAATAAATATTTATTTTCCTGCAAATCTTTTATAAAATAATTGAATATAATCATATATATTTAATTTATCAACAGAATCCCAATTATTAATTGTATTTAATAAAAATTTTTTAAGCAAATACTTATCAAATACATATGCTTTTATATATTTTTTATTTTCAATAAATGCTTTGGTTAATCTATGAACTCCATCAACTATATTATTTTTAGCTATAATAATTGGATACTTAAGATTTGCTTTTTTTATTCTTTTATAATCATTTTTATATTTTTTTTTATTTTTTATAACATCTTTTGGAGATATTTTTCCTTTATTTTCCCAACATTTAAAGTCTAATGTATATAAATAATCTTTAATATTTATTTTTATTGATACTGGTTTAAATATTTTAATATAAGCAAACATCATATCAACAGAATATATATATTTATCATCATTAAAAAATTGAGGCATATATTATTATTAAATATTATATTTTTTTGATTGAATTATTTATTATTAAAATTATATTAGTTAATATTAATATGAACTTTTCTCAAAAACTTGAATTAACAAAAATATCAAACGATAAAGTTAAAGCAAATATTATAAATTTAGATAATGAAATAAAAAATACAAAAAATTATAAACTATATAAACCAAATATAAGAATATATTCATCACCTATAAATAAAAATAATAGTAAAAATGCTATTATGACAATGTTAATTATAAATGAAAATTATGTTCCATCTATTTTGGCTTTAGCAATGAGTTTAAGATTGTATAAAACCAGTTCTAAATTAGTATGTTTAGTTCAAGATAAATCATATATTAATAGTTATAATGGAAAACAAATTATGGGAATATCTCAAAAAGTAATAAATGACTTATTATTATTATTTGATGAAGTTATTGGCGTTGATTTATTAGGTGTTAATAATTATGTTATTCCAACTGATCATTTTACAAATTCATCAACATATGAAAATATTTTTTATTATTGCACAAAATTAGTTGTAGTTGGATTAACGCAATTTGATAAAATTATTTATTTGGACGCATCAACAATTATTCAAAAAAATATTGATTATATTTTTGATAAATTTAATAAATCTGCATTTCAAAATGATAATGAATGGATGTATGGAAATGTTGGTCTTCGTGGGACGTATTTCTTTATAATTCCAAATATTTATGAATATAATAAAGGATTAATATTTTTAAAAGATTATCGAAAATATTTTGATGATAATTTTTTTATTAGAGGTGTTGATGAAGTTGTATTATATTATGCTATTTATCCAAATTGGTCAAGTGAATTATTAAGTGATGATTTCGGTTGTAATGGAAATACTGTTAATAATTTTAAAGAAAATTGTGATATATATTATTATCAAAAAAATAAACCATTTAGACAATTAATAGGTGTTAAAGAACGTAATAAAGAAAAAATATATAATAATTATAAAATGTGGGACAATATTGTTGTAATATTATTGGAAAAATATCCACAATTTATAATTTATTTTGAAAATATTAAAGATTTTCGAAAAACAGCTTTCTAAAAATAGTTTTTATGATTGTTATATTTATTATTATTTGTTTTATTATTTGTTATTTGTTTTATTATTTTTTTTCATCTTACTAAAATTATCAGTAAATTCATTATATTCAGCAATATCATTTACAATTACATTTTTTAGATTATGATGTTTAACTTTCATTTTATCAAAATTATAATCTATTAATACATTATCATTAATACTTATTTTTAATGTATTATTTTTTAATTCAACAATAATATTATATTTAGTTTTATCTTTTAAAATAGCACTTATATTTTTATTAAGTAATGTATCTAATAAATATAACATTTTAAAATCTTTTGCCTTTTTTAAATAAATAGTATATTTTGAAATAAAAACATTATAAATAGTGTCATCTATGTTAATATTTAAAAATAACTGACAATAAATATTAAAATATGAAAAACTTGAAACATTATTTTTAACTATTGCATCAACTTTTTTTATTTCATAATCTTTTACCTTTAATGGTATATAATTTTTATTATATTTTTTATAATTAAATATTACCAACCATAACTTTTCCAAAAATAATCCATGATCCATTTTTCTATTTTTTCTAAAATCATTTCTTATGTCATAAATTAATATAGACATTATATTGTTATAAAAATCAACTGAATTTTGTAATATTGCTTCTTTATTAATTGAGAAAATCGCTGCATAACATACGGGAAATAAATAATCTAAGTCAACATCTTTCAATCTAAATCTTTCTACATTAAATTTTAGCGGATTTTCTATTCCATATGATGCTTTTACTTTATTAACAAATTGTATAAAATAATTTTCAACATAGTGATAAGGATATAATGTAACAAAATTATTGTCCATATATTCAACGTGAATTCTTGCTTTTTTATCAATCCATAAATCTTTTGTTTTTTCTAAAATAGGTAAAGGAGGATTTGATAAATAATTTGGAGCCTCTCCTTCTGGCCAATACCAAGCTGTTAATGGTTGAACAGGTTCAAATTTTTTTCTATACTTATTAATCAAATCCAAAAAATCAGGTGAATGAAATATACTATCTCCTTGGCAAAATATTGTTTGGTCTGCTAAATTATCATAATTGTTTATAATATGATATAAATAAGTATGACTTTCGCGTCCTATATTTGGTAGGCGGATAAATGGAACATCAATATCATCTGGACCTTTGTTATAAACTGTTATTTTTAGATCTTTTGACTTTTTTATTTTTTTAATCCAATCCAAATTTTCATTATAACGTGCAACTACTATTTCGGTTTTCATATAATTATATTTAGAATTTATTATTATTTAGAATTATAAATATTATTAACTAAAATATTATATTTAGCAATATCACATACAACAACTTTTTCTAATTTTGTATGTTTAATATGTATTTTATTAAAATTATAATCAATTAATACATTATTATTAATACTTATTTTCAAAATATTATTATTAAATATAATTGAAACATTATAATTACTCATATTTTGTAATATATTTTCAACATTTTTATTATGTTTTGGATCATATTTATATAATGTTTTTGAATCTTTAACTGTTTTAATATAAATAATATATTTTGAAATAAAAACATTATACATAATATTATCTATTCCAATATTTATGAATAAATTACAATAAATATTGAAGTATGAAAATTTTGCTTCATTATTTTTAATTTTTAATTCATAATTTTTTATTTCATAATCTTTGACTTTTATATGTAAATAATTTTTATTATATTTTTTGTAATTAAAAATTACTAGCCATAATCTTTCTAAATATAATCCATGATCTAATTTTTTATTATATGAAAAATTTCTTATATCATAAATTAAGATTGACATAATATTATTGTAAAAATCAACTGAGTTTTCCATAATAGCTTCTTTATTTATTGAAAAAATAGCTGCATAACAATGTGGTATTAAATAATCCAAATCAACATCTTTTAATCTAAAACGATCAACATTAAATTTCAATGGATTATCTATTCCATATGATGATTTTAAAAACATATTTAATTTATTGATCAAATTATCTGTATAAAAATATGGATACATTGTAACAAAATTGTTATCTTTGTATTCAACATGAACGCGTCCTTTTTTCCCAAACCATAAATTTTCAGTTTCTTCTAATAATGGTTTTGGTGGAATTTCTAATTGATGTTCTTGAACATCTGCATACCAAGCTGTTAATGGTTGGACTGGTTCAAACTTTTTTCTATGTTTGTTAATTAAATCTATAAAATCAGGTGAGTGAAATATACTATCTCCTTGGCAAAATATTGTTTGGTTTGCTAAATTATCGTAATTATTAATAATATGATATAAATAAGTATGGCTTTCACGTCCTATATTTGGTAACTGAATAAAAGGTACATCAATATCATCTTTTCCTTTGTTATAAACTGTTATTTTTAGATCTTTTGACTTTTTTATTTTTTTCAACCAATCCAAATTTTCATTATAACGTGCTACTACTATTTCAGTTTTCATATAATTATATATTATAATATAATTTATTATAATAATAAAAATTTATTTAGCTGTAAATATCTTCTTCTTCAACAAATTCGTTATTATCATCAACATGATGAATATTATTAATTTGGACTTCATAATGTTCATCAACCATAAAATTATATAATTCTTCAAAAAAAATATAATCTAAAGAATATATAGAATATTCATTTTTAAACATATAATCCATGTGAATCATCTTGTTTTCTTCTTTTGATAAAGATCTTCTAAAAATCATAGCATACAAATTATTCATATAAATATAAAATTCCTTTTCAATTAAATCGAAAAAGTTTTTATGTTCTTCTGGACTAGAGTATAATAACATATCTGTATGAGTGCTTGTAAATAAAACACGAAAAAAGTCAAGATTTAATTCTTGATAGCAAATATTAATTTTTTTAATAATTATTTTAGGTCCAAGTGTTTCATATAAAAGTTCTATAAATGCATTGAATAAATCATTGTTATATGAATTTAATGCTTCTAGTTTGAAAAATGATAATAATGTATTAAATAAATACAAATAATATTCATATTTTTGTATAAATTGTTTTTCTCCTTCATAACTTATCATAAATAGTGATACAATAGACATACTATGAGATAATTTATTAATATCTTTAATATTTTGTATCATAGATTTTACTTTAGTAACTATATTATTACTATTTTTTTCAATTTCAGTAATAAATTCTTCTTCCATTTTTAAAGATGTATATAAAGGGTTCAATATATGGTTTATATAATTATTTTTTAATAATTATTAGTATTCTTATATATTAAATAAAAAATCGTCATTTTTTTATTGATTCTATACTCAATAAATATTATAAATAATATTATAAATATAAATAAAAATATTATTTTTATTTTTCATAAATATATATTCTAAATATATATTCTAAATAGTTGTATATTTAGCACATCCTGCAGAATGTCTTAAAGTATGTTTTGTCTTTGATTTCCAATCAAATCCAGTTGTCTTTTCCGACATAACATACATATCTCCGTGTTCTAAATCATCTATCCTAATAACATCGCTAATAGCATTATTATTATGATACCAGGCATAACATAGAGGTATTTTAGCACCTAATCTAAATGCGATTACTTTTTTTCTTTCAGTATCGCCGTGATAACCAATTCCACATTTTTTAACGTCATAATAATAATTACCTTCCGCTTGTAAATTAGTACCTTTTTCACCAACAACTTCGCCTAATTTATGTCTAATTTGTTTTAAAAGAGGTACTTCATCAAACGCATAAACCGTTCCCATACCTTCTTCATAATTAGGTTCTTGATGTGTTTCACCAAAACATAAATTATGTCTAGCATGTTTATTTACAACACGTCCATACATAAATGCTTTTGTGTCTTTTTCCAAAACATCTTGTTCTTTAAATAGCTTTGTACTTCCAGTATCATCATCTAATAAAGCATTAACAGCATTTTTTACTGTTAATAAATAAGCACAATTATCTTTTCGTAAATTTTCATTTAATAATAAATGTAAATTAATAATACTACATGTACAGCCTTTTGATTCAAACCATGCTTTAATATGCTCCAAATCTTCTAAATTAAAACCATTATTTGATAATTTTCCAATTTTTTGCATACCTCTATGATTTTCAGCAACATCGCCAAATGTTAAAGAGAAAGTCTTGGTATTACTCATTTTTTACAATAATCTAATTTATATAAACTTATTTTATATTTAATTTAAATAATTAAATATATTTTTTTAAAGATAAATATTATTCATTTTTTCTTAATTTTTACCAACAACAACCATTAATTCATCTATTTTTTCATGATATGGTATATAATAGTCTTTATTAAAAAATAAGACTATTTCCTTTTTATCTTTGTTATTAATCTTATTCATCCATCCATCTCTAATTACATTTAATGGTTTATATTCAGTTTCATTAAAATGTATTACATACCTATTTTTAATTTTTTCATACTTTTTAAAATGATAATGAGAAAAATTATAACGTACTGGCATATTATAAATTGAGTCAATATTTGATGATATATTCGTATATAAAAATAATGTTTCATTAGGATATTTACAATTTTTTTGTATAATTAATTTCATATTATTTTTTAGAACATTAAATGTTTCCATTGAAGGATTAAATAACATTATTCCACCATTAATTAAACATTGTCTTTTATTCATTCCACATTCTGCTAATATTTTATTTTTATTTAATACCATTTTATAATTTTTATCTACATTATTATCATTTGTATATCTTAAAATAGCAGGACATTTCAATTTAAATATTGAATCAATATTTCGTGTTATGACCATATCAGATTCTATAATACATACTTTTTCATATTGAATTAATGTATATGCATATATGAAATTACATGTTCTTAAAGTATTGAAATGTTGGTAATGCGATTTAAAATTTTTAATATCATATGAAAATCCTTTATCATCATATGGAACAACATTTGTTGCTAATGATTTTATAATTTCATGATAAATATTAGGCGTATCATTAATAGAATATAAATAAGTAATATCATATTTGGTATATTTACGCAAATTTAATAAAAAATATATTTCTAATTCTAAATATTTAGGATTATTTCCAAAATGTATTAATGCATATGTATATTTTGATTTTGGTTTATTTATTTTAGCTTCAACAACCATATATTATTTTGTAAGAAAATAATATAAAATATAAATGATTTAATAAACGTAAGTAATATTATAAAGGTAAGTAATATAAAATTATATTGGTTTCATTACCATATTACTTTTAATGGTATTAATAATTTTACAATATGATTTATATTTTTCTTCATTTACTACGTTTGGATATAAATTTTTAAATTTCTTTTCGTCATTAGCTTTTAATAAATTAACTTTAATTTGAACTGTATTTTCATTAATATTTTCAGTATTTAAAACCTCATAATTTAAACTATTTAAACCATTTGTTTTCCAAGTATTAATATCAACATATAATTTCTCATATTTTAATTCTTCTTTTTCTAAATTTTTTAATTTATTATTAACAATATTTATTGTTTTATTATTTTTTTCTTCAAAATCTATTATTGAACCTTTTTCAGGATATAATATTGTATTAATTTTATTTGCATTCATTCTTATTGATAAAGCTATATCTTCTCCACCCCATCCCCAAAAATTATTAGGATATCCATTAATTTTTTTAAAAGTTTTAGTGCTAAAACTTATCAATGTTCCTAAAAATGCACCATATCCTTCATATCGTGTTCCTCTATAAGCTAAACTAATTGGTGTATCTTTTATTTTTAAAAATAAATAATTCATTAAATCATAATCAGGAATAATATCAATATCGGAAAAAATAACATGGTCATATTTATCTTCTTTATTAGCTATTTCAAAACCTATATTTTTCAATTTTCCAATATTAAATGGTGTATCATCTTTATCTTGTTCAATAATATATATTTTATATTTTCCATATGGTACTAATAATTTATTCATTAATTGTATAAATATAGATCGTTGTTTTGTTCTGCTTCCATTTTCTGTTGTATCTCTAAAACAAGTTATAATTGCTATTTTTTTACTTTTATCTTTATTTTTAGTTTTAGTTTTACTTTCATTTTTACTTGATTTAATATCCAATAAATTTTTAAAATTCTTTTCAGCATTAATATTACAAAATAAATTTTGCATATAATCAAACATTGCTTCTTTTGTTAAATATTTATTATAAAAATCAAGACCATTTTTAGCTATTTTTTTACATTCTTTATCATGTGATTTACACCATTCAATTTGTGATATTAAATTATCAAGATTTCTTGACACTGGAATATAATGAACATTAGGAACCAATAAATGAGAAAACCATAATTTATAATCACTTTCTACGATTAATATAACACTATTCATAGCAAATTCACTAGATAAACGACAAGCAGAAACGTGTCCATCAATATTTAAAATATATTTATATCCAGATTTTTCAACATCTGTTATAAAACTAGCTATTCCAAATCTAAATTTCTTTTCATCAATTGAATCCATTGGTTTTCCTTCATATTTTTTCAATCGCGCGTTCCATTTTGTTATTCCTGCATCTAAAATATCAGGGTGATCAATGCTTAAATCAGCCGCCTTTAAACGCATATTATTTTCCAAAGTTATTCCACATCCTGTAGCACTTCCTCTAAAAATACATACATCTTTCTTTTTTTTCCAATCAGTATTCCATTTGTCCATTTCTATTTTATGATAAGAGCCGGAACATCCTTCAGCAAAAAATTTATTAGAAGCACGCATCCAATCATCTTCATTTGGAAAAAGAATATCAGCATTTTCGTCTGTACCAGATTTTGAAAAAATAGGAGCCATTTTTTTATCAACATATTGTTCCTCTAATTTAATATTATGACTGTCAAATAAGTGAGCATATGGCTCTGTATAATCTTTTTTAAGTATTGGAAAATCACGAGTATTTATAAAGAATTCAACATCTGGAATTTTCCTTTCTTTTAATAATGCTTCAAACATACTTTTATAAATATTTAAGTTTAAATCACCTTCAGCTTGATTATAATCATTTCTAAAAAAACATCCATTCGCAACCCATTCTTCTCTTTTAAAATTTATTTTTTTAAATTTATATTGATCTGGATGTTTCTTCATGTATTCAATAATATTTTTATTAAGTATGTGTTTAACTTTATCATAACCTTGTGTTTCTATAAGATGTTTTTCTTGCTCACTAAAATAAATTTTATCATACCAATTATTTTTAAAAAAGTTATTACTAAATGGTAAATACAATGCTAATTTATTATTACGTATTATTACAAATACACCTTTTTTAAATTTATTAAACATATAATTTAACGTATTAAGACATGAATCATAATCAATATTTTTATAAATTTGGAATATAGGCTCCTTTTTAAATTTTATTGTATTTACATTATTTTTTTCTTTATTTTCACATGAATAAAAATAACGTAATGGAAGTAAAGCATATTTATTCAAATCTTTTTGATCAGCACAAGTAAAATATAATTGATTGTATTTTTTATATCTTGGATTTGTTTGATAATATGTTTTTTTCATTTTTTCACAATCTTCCTTTAAATTATAGCTATTTTCTTTAATAACACGAAATTTATTTAAATTAAATATTGATGGTATATTATTATTTAATTTATTATTTAATTTAATTTTTACTTTTTTAGTTTTTACTTTTTTATTTGTAGTATCTTTCATATAGTTCTTTTAGAAAAAAATAAATTCATAATAAATTCATAATAAAAATATTATTCATAAATTATTGTCGTTTATTTTTATATTTTTTTGTCATTTATTTTTTTAAGAGCTAATAAATGTTTCCAATACCTGATAAATATATAATACATGATTTAAGAAGTTCAAAAGAATTTAAAAAAATAACAATAAGCGGTTACAAAATACAAGATGTTGCAAATGCTTATCAAAATAGTATGATTAATAATAATTTAGAAGATGCAATAAGATGGTGTGTAGAATTACATTGTACAGGATTAGAAAATCATATTTGGAACGCACTGTATGTATTAACAACAAAACATATACATATTAATAATCCAAAATTATTTATTTATTTAAAAAAAAGACAAAAAGATTATGAAAAAATAATTTCTAATTATCCACCAAAATTCTATCATATACATAGTAAAAATAATCAAGAAATTCGTCATATTTTTGCTGAACTAACGTCTATATGTTGTTTAACGAAAAAAAATAATATTTTTTTACAAGCAAGTCTTCCAAAATTAGGACAAAACTTTTTTGATAAAAATATTTTATCTAAACGAATGATAGCAAAAGATTTAAATAATATTATAGATTATTGTAATAATAATACCACAAAAGAAATGAAATTAGCATTAAATGAAATATATTCTAATATTGAATCCCATAAAGGCACATTTGATAATTGTTTATATTGGTATTTATGGATTGAAAAAGCTGAAGCTATAAAGAAGAAAGATATAAAAAATGATACTAATATAGTATATAATGAAGAAGATGAATTATGGGTGATGACTTTATGGAAAATTATAAATGATCATAAATCACGTATTGATGATAATGATAAAATTTTTATAAAAAAAATATTTAATGATTATACACATGAATTTAAGCTAAGTCATATTAATAAAAAAAAATATTTATTATTTATGGCTTTTTATGTATTAAAAAAGAAAATAAATTGGTCAATACAATTATATCAACAAGAGCATTTATTATTACAAGTTATTGGAAATATTAATAAAATGTATGAAAAAATAAAGATAAATAATGAAAGTCATTTAGATAATGATTCAAAACATATGCTTTATAATAATTTTAATAAATTATTTTATAAAACATATAATAAAGATGATGTTGAAGTAAAGAAGCCTGTAAAAGTATTTGATAATAGAATTAATCCTGAAGAAAATAAAATATTATTTACCAAATATCCTGAATTTGAGCAAATAAGTAGAAAGAAAAAGGTTGAATTTATTGTAAATGATAAAGAAGAAAATCATAATAATCAAAGAGCTAATGAAAAATCTAATCAAAAAGCTAATCAAATAAATAATGATTATAAAATTAATGATTATTCCAAAGCTAATGAAATGAAAACTATTAATTATTATAATAGAAATAATTATAGAAAAAATCTAATTAATGAACATAAATTTAATCAAAGTAATGATAAAGAACAAAGTTATGATGTAAGTTATGATGATGAAAATAGTTATAATGATGAAGTCAGTTATGAAGATACTGATAAACCATTAACTAAAGAAGATATTAAAAATGAAAGAATGGAACAAAAAATAAATGCTTTTAAACAAGTAATAGCATATAAGAAAAATAATTCAAATATTGGTACTAGTAATAATAATAGTAATACTAATAATAATTTAAATATAGAAGAAATAAAAAATATTGAAATAATTAAAAAAAGAAGAAATGATAACTAATTTATCTTATATTAAAATAGATGAGTAACATTATAAATAATCCACGAAAAGTATTAATTTATAATTCACTAAAAAATAATAAGCATGATAAAATTGAAAAATTAGATAAAAATAATAAATTAGATAAAATTCAAATATTTGATAAATATAAAATAATTATATATCCAATTGTATTATTAATATATTTTTTATTTTATTTTGCTAATTATTTTAATAATTTATACAATATTAAAAATCAGTTAAAAGATTTAGATAACAAAAAATATTTATTATA
>JACCDO010939490.1_pt1 | contig 22838 bp, 10 predicted proteins | sample 7446101 | NCBI WGS metagenome assembly JACCDO01 (sample SAMN15323440, study PRJNA562643) | freshwater metagenome | isolation source: river surface water | place: USA:Blue River Watershed | collected 2017-08-16
CCTGAGGGCCGGTCGGCCGATTACATCGATTTTAGCGAGCAGTCTGAGAACTGGATCTTCCATCGTCGAACCACAATGAGCGAAGATTTAATTGATATTTGCACCGTCTCGAGAGACCAGACTGCTACCAGATTGCAGCTTTTTGTGAGACTATATCATTTTTCAAATGGACTTTTTCATGGCATCGTCTACTCGCGTTGAGGCGGCTTGGCAATTCAACTTATTTATATGTCGCTTAGCATCTGTTATACTTATTCCCATTAACATTGGGATCGTTCAACATATTGGCATACATCCTGTGACATTAGCCTTGATGATATGTGAAGTCTTTTTTCTTTTTGAATTTATTATTCAGCATACCAATAAAGTGAACAAGTTTTACGTCTCAAATATACTGTCATTCCTCCCTTTGGTATTAGCTCCAACAATTGCTTCTTTCGGAAATGCTAAAGCATCTGTATGGGCATTATTACCAGGAATGTTTTGTATTACTCAATTAAATCCTGCATTGAAAACTTTTTGTGTTCATTATGAGCAAAATTTTATTATGTTATCAACATTTTTATTTACGTTTATATATTTATCAGCTCTTGCATGTGTTTGGTTCGGTCTATCATGCAATATTTATACGAGCTCTGGTCATACTATGTGCCAAGATCAATCTTATGATACATGGATTAGTAACGACAATGTATTAGTGCAGACAAATATTTTTTCCAGATATGTTCGTTCGTTACATTTCATAGTTCAAACCGTATTTACAGTAGGATTCGGAGACATTCATCCCTATAATAACCAGGAGAATGTGTTTACGCTGTTCTTGTTATTCAATGGTTCGATATTTTTTGCCTGTTTGATCTCGTCCATCACGTCATTGCTATCGAATCGAGATATCAATTGTAAAAAATATCGTGAAGACCTGGCTCTTGTAAAGCAGTTTTTGACTATGAAAGCAATCGCTACTTGCTCTTTGAATTCAGTGAATCAATATTTTGATTTCATATACAGCAAGCAGTTCGGGGTTAGTGAGTCTAAATTGATCAACGAGTTGCCGCAGCGAATAGCGTCAGACATACGTCAGCAATGCGGTGAGCAACTCAAAACTATTCCCTATTTTGGTTGTCAAAGTGCCGAATTCGTTCGTTTATGCACTAGTAAGCTTCAATTTCGCACTTACATTCCAAACGCTGTTATAGTTCACAACGGAGATTACGCCGATGAGTTGATTCTAGTGCGGAGTGGACGCATTGAGATATGTGTGGACGAAAAGAGTAAGCCGTCGATGACTCTAGTCGCAGGAGACTACCTAGGTGATTACAATTTAATATGTAGAAAAGCTAGTGAATTCCATGCTTTTGCGGCAGTATTCACAGAAACGATGGTACTCGACTATCCATCATTCGTTGAAGTGATGCAAATAATTACTCACGACGACTCTTACTTGGCGTCAGACCAATGCCCGCAATACCAATGTTGCAAAGCATTAGCAGTAGAAGCGAACTCCTATGCACCAGCTAAATTCAACTTTCAGGAGTTATGGCAGCAAATTGAATCTCGATGGATACACACCCAAACGCATGCGATGCAACGAACATTTGATGCATACAGGGATTTACTACTGAAAGTGTCGAAGGCTCAATCTACTATAGATGCTTCTACAAAAAGCAAGCGTCTGCAAGCTATGATGGAGGTCGTTTTGCCGAATCATCACAAGTCGTTGGTTATATTGCCCAATAACTCTTTCCGGTTATGCTGGGACATTCTGCAAGGCGTCATTTGCATATACTATTGCACTGTGATTCCGATAAGAATCATGATCTTAGCGACCTGCGCAGGGTCGCGCAAACAGGTTTCGGTGCATTGTCTCGGTGACTGGAATTACTCTCTAGTCCTGGACTATTTGTTGGATGCGGTAAGAGTCGTTGATATAATCATGAGGTATAAGTACTTCGCGTTCTCGAAATTTGATGGCGACCGAGAGATTATTGTCACAGATGCGGATGACATCAGAGCTGAATTTCGTCGCAGTGTTTACTCCTACATAAGCATATTGATCGCATTGCCTTACGACTTGTTCGTGGTCCGCAGCGGTGTGCTGCTACTGTTTCGACTTCCAAAGATTCTTAATATCATTATGCTGCCTTCATTCATTCGGAGTTGCTCCAATTTTGTGGTGAAGGAGTGGAAATGGATACTGCCAAGTGAGAATGTCAGTATGTATGTCCTAGTTTGTATAGTTCTAGCGTTTCTAACTTGGACGAGTGCGGCTTGGGCACTGCTACACTTTCACGGTTTGGGACATGTCAGCAGCTACTACTGGACAATGATTACGCTATCAACAGTCGGGTTCGGCGATATAACACCCGTTACAACAGCTGAGACTATGTACACAATTGCCGTTACTATTACTGGACCTTGCTTATTCGCAGTTATTATTGCAAATGTCGCCTCATATGTTCAAAGGAATTCCAACTTATCGTTAGTAAGTTCTTTTCGCTCTGAAGTATGTCACCATTTCCTTCAGTATGTCAACGAGATCGACTGTGATTTGCTGGACACAACTGTGGAGCAGACAGACTCCGTGCGTTCAAAAGCCAATGTGGTTGCTGGTAATAGCATCAGTAAAGGATCTGCGGTTTCTAGGTCCAGTAACTTGTTTAATCGAGCTAAGTACTACAATGTCGCACTCGGCAAGCAGCAGCAGAACTTCATTGATTATTTGAAGTATATCGATAAGGAGAGAATCGGGTTTGCGGAGAATTCCTACATGGATGAGTACATTCCTGCGTACCTAGGGAACAAGCTGAAGGAAGTTGAATTGTATAACTGCTGTCAAGAGTCGCTATGGTTTAAAAATCTCAACAAACATGTGATCTCCAAGCTTATTGGTATACTGGAGGAGCAAATCTACTGTAAAAGGGACTATTTGTTTGAGTCGCAACCGCTTGTGAAAGGGATGTTCATCATTAAGAAAGGCTCCGTCAGCTTGATAGACAAGAAGGACAGATCCCTTGAAACTAAAGGAGTTGGAGATGTATTGCTGGAGCAAGCGTTGTATAGTGAATACTATGCTTCTTCTAATCCATTCAAGGCCAGGGCTTCGACTAACTGTGAGGTTTGGTACTTGAGCGCTAGTAAATTTCACCAAGTTCTTTACAATTTTCCAGAAATTCAAAAGCTTTTTGTCAGCAGTTCAATTGATATGCAGCTCCCAGCACCGCTGCTGCAGTCCTCTAACATGGGCTATGTATCGACTAAGAATATTGCCATGATCAGCATGGCAAACATTCACCAATCGACCAACAACCGATGGAGCAGACGCTTCAGTTGGATGAAAGCATACCAAGCGCAAATGGTGCTCACGTGGAAGTTTTTTCTGATATTTTTCACGATTTACAACGCCATCATAATTCCCTACCGAATCGCGTTTGTTTACGATGCTTCCATAGACTTCCGGTTTGTTGTGGACTACATAGGTGACGCATGCTTCTTCGCAGATTTACTTCTTCGGCTTGGTATCCATATAATACATGTTCATGCTGACGCAACTAGCCTGTTCAAGCAAAGCACGACTTTGAGTTGGTTAAAAGGCAGCTTGTTGTATCACACGCTAGCTTCTTTGCCTCTTGACCTTCTGCTGTTCGCTCCAAGCTTGGCCTCCAGTGTGCTGGCACCGACGCAGGTTATATCGTACCTACGACTGAACAAGTTTCTTCGATTCGTTGATTTCAATGCGAACTTCATTGAAGTCGAGAAGTCTATAAAGCATTGCATAGTCTTTGTTGCCTCGAAGTTCAACCTTTCTGTCCGCGCTGAAACAGTCAATAACTTGTGGGAAATATGTTCCATGATCTTTTCCATCTGCATCATTGCTCATATTTGTGGCTGCATTTTCTTCTCCATTGCAAGTTTTGAACACAACATCGGCGACACTTCTAACTGGGGTGATGCGATAGGTCTATTTGCAAGAAAAGTGAACCATCAATACCTGATATCACTGTATTTTGCAATTACCGTGCTGAACGCGGTGGGATACGGGGACATAGTACCCGAGTCAAACCGTGAGAAGGTATTCACTTGCTTCCTCATCGTAGTTGGTTCTGCGATCTTCGCATTAATCATGGTTCGTCTACAGAATATCGTTGCAAACCTTGATGTATCCACCCAAATGTTTAACTTACGCGTTGAATGCGTGAACACATTCCTTGTGAAGGAGAGCGTGCCTGAGCAGTTGAAGAAAAAAGCCGAAAGCTTTCATGTGAAGTTGTGGACTTGCAATCGAGGTGTTAGTGGCACAGAGCTGAAGAAGTATCTGCCTCCTAAAATATATTCTCAACTTATGAAGCGGTTGCTGTTGCTGAAATTCAGTGCTTTATACTTTGTGAACGAGTCGAGTAATGAGTTCCAGGACGAGTTAGTTGGCTTGTTTACAGTTCACGAGTATATAAAAGGAGATTACGTCTTCATTGAAGGCGAGTACTCAACGGATATATACTTCCTCAAGAAGGGTCTTATTGAGCTTGTTGAACTCGAGGACAAGCTTACATATGGAAATGTCGCAGCGGGGACGTACTTGGGAGAAAGCGAGTTTTTAACTCGGACTTACTATTGTTGCTCGGCAAGAGTCAAAGAAGATGCCACGGTATTGCAGCTGGATTTCAACTCGTTTTGGAAATTATTACAGAAGCACAGCATCGATGATCGCTTTGTCCAAGCTGTCGCTGACCTAGTAAGCGCCGAAAAGAGTGGATTAAACCTGTTGAAATCAAGGTCGACGCAAGAATTGGTGCAAAATGTCAGGTCGAATCTACAAAAATCCTTCAAAATATCCAAGCTTTATTTGGGAAACTCGGACGCGCACAGCAAGGGCTACGTGATGTATCCTGATTCTGCGGCAGCTGGCGCACGCGCACTGCTGTCCTTACTATTTGCTGTATTCATGGCACTGACAGTTCCCTACCTGTTGTCATTTCATCACTCATTCCACTCGAGTATTATCGTCCTAGATATTGTTGCCGCAAGCTTTGCCTGCCTCGACATATATATTCAGTTGCGCATATTAGCTGTGCGAAAGAATGATCGTATAATCGAAAGTGTGCGCGAAATATCAGAAATTTACTACGAAGGCGAGTTCTGGTACGACCTGGTGTCCGCGATCCCGCCTCCATTGGTGATATACGCCTTTACTGGTAGTTTCAAGGCGTTTTCAATCTCGCGACTGGTTAACTTGGTGTGGTTGAGGAGGATAAGACCCGACTCGAAACTGTGTATAGAGTTCATGCGTCGAATGACAGGATGCTCGGTCTCGAATGCAGCTCTTAATATTTGCAACGTGCTGGTTGGCATCGTGTATCTCTGTCACATTATCACGTGCATCTTCTGCTTAATCGGAATGACAGAAGTGCAGAATAATGAAGCATCATGGATCGATGCATTCATCGACGAGTCGCAAGCTACAATATACCTCAAAGGGGCTATCTGGGCTGCTTACACTCTGACAACTGTTGGTTATGGGTTTATTGAATTGGTTACAGACAAGGAGAAGATGTATGCGATCGCAGTGATGATCGTGGGGAACATAATATGCAATGCTTGCGTCCCTGCAATATTGGGCTTCATCATCGAGAACGAGTACAAGTCATACAGTAACTCAAAGAGGTTTTTGGAGGCGTCAAAGCAGTTCTGCGACAGCAACAGCATCAACATCACCACCAAGAAGAACATTATCGAATACTTCCACTACTTGGACAATGGGATGTCGAACATAAGTGAAGTGCAAGCCTACAATTACTTGCCGGCAACGTTGCAGTTTGAGTTCAACTACCTGTTCGCGAAGAACGCATTAGAAGCAGTGCGCTTCGGTCAGTATGAAATGAATCCTTCTTGCAAAAACGGAATTATCGTGAGTGTTATCCGAGCCATGCAGCCGTACATCGCAATACCTGACGAGACGATTGTTACAATTGGTCAGGGCAGATACGATGAGGCAAAGAAGTTTGAATTGATTAATAGTGATTTATATGTGCTAAGAAGGGGCGTGGTGCAAGTGGTAGGTAGTAAATGCTTACATGGGCATAATGTAACCCCAGGTGCTGCGGTAATTCCAGTAGAATCTTCGTATACTATGACTGGCGTGGAGTTGTCCAGTGCCAGGGTGCTCTGTGTATCAATCAGCTCTATTGAGTTGTATTCTGCGGATGTAGATGCGTTGAGGATAACCGCAGACTGTCAGAGTGTCGTAAAGACATCCTTGCTGTCAAGAAAAGAGGGACGTGTGCACAAGTGGAACGAATCACTCATTCTAACCATTCCAGCCGACGCTTCCAGCGTGTCACTGACTGTCCAAAGCATAAAAGGTGACCAGGTGATGCAAGTAAGTGAGGTCTCTCTTAGTCTGTTGAACTTGCCGGTAGGCGCTGAATCTGACTTCGACGATAGCCTCGTCATAACTTGTGATATTGCAGCCGATAACAATGACATCACATGCACAACAGCTAGCAGTGTAGGTTATGAGAGTCCGATGTACAATGTAGTAGCTAGGCCATGTCTTGAAGGCGTTGCATGCGGTGCTACTGAAAAATATTCGGCATCGGCGGTCATGGATTTTGAAGTGGAAACATCAGTTAGTAATGCAACAGATGTGAGTAAGAGTGACGCGACACCGCAAACCGCAATAGTTCAAGATTCAAGTGGGCGGATGAATATTCAATTAGAACGCGACGGCGTCGAAGTAGGATCGATGACATTGCAGATGCTGCTGTACCTAAGCGACGGAAGCATCGACGACGACACATCGAGTTCATCGTGCATCGAACCTACTCCGCACTCATCCAACATTCAATTTTGCGCAACTGCAAAGACATTCAGTCACTTGCTTCATATCGATTCGCACAAGTTGCAGGAAATTATCAATACTTACAGGCTATGCGAGAGACCAGTTCTCGAGCGATTTGTTAAGTATCAGTCGAAAGTTGACAAGAACTTCGTTCAGCGCGCAAGTGAGAATAACCAGTCCATCATGCTGGCGTCTGTCCTCATTAACAGTAGGCGCGGTAGACAAAAACTAGTGTAACTAATTACATACTTACATATTAACAATATTTTAGAATTTGCCTCTAGAATGATTCCCTTCGGGCGGCATTGAATTGAGGCCGCGGTAGTACAGCGTCTGCCCTACTCCCGCGGCTCGCAGATGGTTGATCATTGAATTTTTGTCGAAAGGCGTCGGGATAGATGACAGCCGTATCGCACTGTTCTTACTAGCACTTCTAGCGCTAGAATCGTCGATCGGAGCTGCAGTGTTGGCGCTTAGAAGCTTCCATTGGTCCCACTGACCTTCATCCAATGATGAGGACACTTTCAGCGTTGGATTCAAAGTTGCGTTCGTGTCAACAGAATTCATGACAATATCAGGCGCGCGCACCGCTGGCGACCAGCCTCCGATGTCACTATCATCGTAGTGTCCTGCCTTCTTCCCCTTCGCAAAACCTCTATTTGCGCCGAGAGCTGTTGCAGAAACTGGTCTTTTTTTTTCAACTATTGCATTTATTTTGGAATCTAACATGTCGGACAATGTGTTACTTGGTTTACCGAGAGCTGAGGAGCTGTTGCACACCACGCACGTTTCTTTGACGTCGTGCTTCTGATCCTTGGCGTACACCTTGGACCTGGTGATACTAGATAATGTTCCTGAATATCCAACTTCAATAGAAGGAGTTTTACCCATCGCCAGCTCCAATGCGCGGGTAAACCTCCGATGGAACACGATCCGCGCGTTTGCCTTGGAATATCCCGGATCGGGATCTTTTTCTTTGAGAAGTGCAATAAATTGGTCGTAAAAAATATTTACTAATTCGTTTCGCCTCTTGAGTGTGTTGGCGGTGAATGCATCCGCATTGATTCTTTTGTCGTCGTTTTGGTTGATACCATCTCTTACAAACTGTTGGATCAAGATGTCTCTATCCGCAGAAGCTGCGATGTGATCCGCTAAACGGACTGTGAAGTCGGTAACATCCGTCGCAACTTCACTCGACATCTCGTTGGCGCCGACCATCATGCTGTCGTTATGCAGCATTTGAGACTCGAATTTTACGTATAATTTATATAATTCCTTGGCGTGGGGGTCCAATTTCACCGCTTCTTTCATTCTGCGCTCAACTTTATCGACAGAGTGACGCAAAGCACTGATATCACGTTCGAATACCTCGTCCTTACACAGAAGGGAATCGATGCGGGTGTTGATCTCTTTGGTTTCCGAAGAAAGAGTTGATATTTTCTCATCATAATGCGTGATACTAGCCTCTAGTTTCACTTCCATCGCTCCAACGGTGGTGTAGGCCACGTCAACCTTGTGAGCGGATGATTTCACAAAATCGTCAATAGAATCAAGCTGAGAAAACCCTCTGTCTTGGCGCTCCTCCAGCTTCTCTACTCGCGCTAAGATAGTGCCTTGAAGTAGTAAAACGCGATCAATTTTTTCATTTATCGCGTCGCATCTTGCATTCAGCTTTTCCGACTCGGAATTTAGTCTATTCAACTTCATTTCGTTCAAATCAATCCTGCGATTTACCTCGGTGACGCGATCATGCACATCGCCTTCCATCTTCTGGACTGCAGTGTCTAACACTTTCCTGGTGTTTGCTATGCTCATGTCGATACCCGCTTGCGTCTGCTGTATTGTCACTAACAGCTCCTCTTTCGACTGCTTTATACTCTTATGCAGGATGGCGATATCTCTGCGGGTTATATTCGACGTTTCTTGGATATCCCGTTGATCGTCCAAGATAGCGACTATATAGTGATCGATGACATCGAATTTCCCATAGCTATCACCTCGGAGCTCTGTCAACGTGCGTCCCAGCTGCTTCGGGTAGTTGTCATCAGGGTAATAGTTGGGTTTTTTCCTCAATTCTTTGATCAATTCCGTGCTTTCTTGAATTCTAAGTTGAACTGTTTGCCGTTTCCATAAATGTAAATATTTCTTGACATCAGGCTTGATTCGCATGAGCATGTAGTGGATGATCGGCTTGATGTTCGCATTCAACAGTCGGTCCCGACGCCGCTCAAACAGCATGACTTCCACCCATTTGTCGAATCGTTTTTGCATTCGTTTTTGCCCAAATCTCATTGCAATAATTGTTTTGTATAACATATTGCCATACTCCGAGCGCAAGTTGGACTCGTACGCCTTGACTGACTCTGCGTAGTTGAACCACGTGGCGAAAGCTTTAGTCGTGATCCGCAAGTTGTTACGATTGAAAATTCTCGATGTCCTGCCACCACCTTTGATGATGTCGTTTTGTTTCTGGCGAAGAAATAATTTAGCGATATTTTCGTCGTGAATTGCAGCCTCGCCAATGACTTTGTCTAGGTCTTTCCTGTCTCGTCTGTTTAATGTCTGCACTTTCTCTAATGTGTGTGTAATAGTGTGCAACGATTGGTTCATTTTCAATACTTTGGCGTCAAACTCTTGTTCGCTTTTGAGGAAACTGTTTACTGTATTGTCTACCAACAAGCGTATATACTTGATGTCCTCAGCAAACTCGGATTTTATAGATGAAATTAGAGTTCCTTCTAAAATTTCATCGCAACTAGTTTTCAGTCTTTTCATCTGCAATTGTAAACTCTTTATTTGTCCATAAAGCAGCCTATCTTTGCTCTGATGTATATCAACCCGTCGAATTAATAACTTTAATCCTTCCATTTCCGCAGCTATAAATCTGATTTGATCTTGAAGTGGGTTCTTGGATACATCTCCACCTACACAATATATCGTATCGCGTAAAATATTAATATCTAGTTGGCATTGTTCAAGCTTTCTAGCTAATGCACTGACTGCATCTATTTCATCTTTAAGTTGACCAAACCAAACTGGCTCTGATGCTTCACCTTCCAAGAAGAGAATCTTTTCTTTGACGCTTGACATAAAAGCATCGAGCGCATTTATATCTATTCGCTGCCCTTGGGCGACTGCAATGCTTGCCTCATCCATCTCAAGTACTCTAAATTACCAACAGATGAGTCAATTATGATTTAAATGAGCACTAAAGGCAAAGAAAGCCATAACTGTTACATCAATGGCATTCCAACACTCATATAAGGTAACAGCTTTTTGCAACTTTTCGCTCGCTGCGGTACCGGTGTCAATGAAAAAAGGAACGCTTTTACACGCAGCTAGCAGTTGTAAGTGCAGCTGTTGCTCGCGCGGTTTCTCCTGCAGATCCACCTAATTCCCAAGTCTTAAAAATGTATTCTTATGCTTAAAAGTTGACAATTACAAAAAATAGCCTAGCTAGTGACCGCACTCCCAACATTTTTAACAATTACCAAGTTTTCTTCACTTCTTCGATCCGAGAAATGCATTGGTCGAGCGTGAGCGGGACGAAAGAGTCCGCGCCATTCACTCCAAACAACACCGTACCTGATGAGATTCCTATGCTAGTAGAAGTTGATGCGTCCACTGCGCTTTTGTTACTGCTGTTAATCTCAGCTAATTCAGAGTTAATAATCTTCATTGCAGCTTGCATATCTTCGTGACTTAAATCAAGAAATCGTTCCACTAAATCGCCGTCAATAAAGTTCTTCTTGGGACTGCTTCTTCGATTATTCTGGAACATCCGCGAGTCCTCGTGTGACAATCCGCTGATGGACCCGAGCATTGATTTCATACATTTTTCAACAACAGTAAAAAACTTGAACATCGTCTCATTAAGCATAATAATTGCGCCAATTGCACCATTTACAGTACCAAAGAATATGGAATTATACTTCCTCTGATTCACCCTCACGTTTACGGCACTATCCATGAGGTCTGGATCAGCTGACTCGAGTTGACTCTCGTTGTGAGTTGACGCGCAGAACACGTTTATATAATCACTTAAATGGTATTCACCCGACGTTGCTAATTTACTTTTTGGCTCTTGCCCTGGTGATGATTGATCGTTCAGAATAAATATATTACCAAAGTCCTCTGCGCCGATGTAATGACCATCTTTGTGCATGATGGCACATGCTCTCATGGTGTTAGAAGCATAGTCTCGGGCGACTTCTTCAAGCACGCACTTTGATCCATCTACTTCGCTGTACTTTAAAAGCGTTAAACTTCGCAGAATATCTCCGACGAGTATGTGGTCACCTTTCACCTTCACAAACAAGGCAAGAATAAAGCCTGAATGGGTAAATTCGTGTACCAATGTACATGGTAAGTACGCATTATTCAACTCTGCCGGCTTATCGCCAACTTCCATGGCCGAGTCTGAACCACTAGATAATGCAAATAATTGGGTAGTACTACCAATCCCTGCGACAATCTTGCCATGAATAGGCGCAACGGCTAAAACACCTCCCTTCACGTCGAGTGTAACGGTCATGGTCACTCTTTTATCACTTGGATTGATATCAAAGACTAGAATTCTTCCCTTCGAAGGCTCAATGTCATCTGGCAGATTGTAAGAAGTACCTACAACGATGCTTTCTACTGAGCTGTCTTTGAACGTGCAGCAACAAAGCGATACGCCGGTTTCTAACCGATCAAGTTCAACAAAATGCAACAAATCCATCGAATTATCGTTGAAAAACAAGATGCGATTGACAAGTTCATCGCCTCGATCTGTTCTGACAATCTTCTCTGATAGCACAACATATATTGATGAAGCAGCGTGGTGGATTATTCTGCGCGGTGACTCACCGAGGTTGTATGTGTCCACGTGAATCTTCTGCACATTATCAATAGTGCAAATAGTAAGATTCGACACTGAAGACAACGCGAAGCAAGACGGGAACAGCTCGGAGTCGAAGGGGGACATAGCTGTTATTTCGTCGGAATTTACTGTTGAAAATGCCAATTTCCCTTCCTTTTTTGAGTATATTATCGTTGGTCGATCAGTGCACACGAAAACGCAGAGTTTTCCTTCACTTACAAACGGTTTGAAATAAAGAGGGCGCGATCCGACGACAACTTTGCGCTTACAAGACAGCGTTACTTCACCTGCTACATTGTATGTATTCATGGAGCCATCACCGAAACCAACAAACAGATACGAGTTTACGTCGTCAAAGCTAACAAGCATGATGTCACGAGCTTGTGTATCAACTTCTAAATCGACACGTAATACTTCAGTCAATGATGGGATCGACAACAATCGCACGGTGTTATCAGTCCACATGCCAACCGCCAATAATTTACTGTCACTTATACCGTATCTAGCAACGAGTGAGTTGTGTGCAGTGTTATCAGCATCCATGGAATCTGCAGCTCCGCTCGATAGAGATGTGGTAGATCTTATAGATACACACGCAATATCCTGATCTAATTGAGCGACAGTCTGCTGAATATACACATTAGACTCGTTCAGGGCGTAGTAGATAACTTCGCCGCCTGATATGCAAACAACTAATTGGTGCAAATTTCCTGTCGCTAAATTAATACACTTAGGAGATAAATTGAGTTCTTGTACTAGTTCTAACGTCGTTGAATCAACGAGTCGAATGCTGCAGTCGACAACTTGAACCAACCTATTTCCGTGCACATTACCACAGTACAAAGTGGATTTGTCACAGAGAAATCCCGGTATCTCAGCTTCACTCATTTCCTCGTTGTCAATGCCTAATATACGAGTTTCACTAATAAAAGTCTGCACCAAGTATTTATCAAACATACTAGTTTCAGAGGTGCGCAAAGACCACATACCTTTCACACCTTCGACTTCTATTGCAGCTTGCAGATTCATGCCGATGCCACTTTTAATAATTCGGAGGGAACCATTTGCTAGGGCTCCAGAGCAAGTAACAATTTGTTGGTATCCTTGTTTCTCTGATTGAACTAATGCCATGTCAAGGATTGGGCCAATATTAGTGCACGAGTCCAAAACATGTACGCAATTCCCACTTGCATCAGTTGAACTTAATTTAATTATTTGTGAATCACCATGTTTACTTCCAATGTATACAACCCCGTTATCTAGATAACTAATACTAGACGCTATGTTAGTTGATCCCACATAGTCGATCACAACATTGATTACAACATTATTGCTGTCAATTCCTAATACTAGCACATACAATGATCCTTTAATGTCTCCTAGTAAGTATCTAGAACCATTTGGATCCAGAATACCATAAGATACTATTTGCGCAGCTGGTACAGAAGCAACTTCGGTTATGCTTTTCCCATCAACATAATTAAAGTAAGTAACTCTTGTATCTCCGATTAGAATTACACCACCGATAGGCGCTGGGCATGCAATCATTATTCGCGAGCTAAGTTCTACATTTCGAAATTTCCATGGACCATCAATAATATCTTTCTCCTTCATATCAATGACATGAGTGGAAATAAAACGATTGCCATGCGAATCCTCATATAATGTACATACTGTGGGGCGAGCAGTGCAATGTAAAAGCTGGACATCAAGAAGCTTCTTAGATGTTTCGAGTCGAACATTGAATGCTTCCTTTAGTTTATTATCTTCAATAGGAAGAACTTTTATAAATCCTTCAAATAATAACATGCCTATCATTCTATTCCCAGGATCAACAAAGCTTGTCTCAGTACGCTCCATCGGTCTTCCGCGGTCTCTAAAGTTACCAGTAGCACGAGTGATAACATTTTTTGTCGTAGGATCCCATCCTAAAACACAAAAATGTTTTCTTTCTGTCAAAACAAATAAAACATCTTCTGTAGCGCTAGAAGAAGGCTTAAATGCATTAATCGAAATAACACTTCCGTAAAAAGGGACCGTAGTTATTGGTAATAAACCCTCGCTCTGAAGTACATGAATCTCCATTTGATTTCCTTTTGTAATGATTAAATTACGATCTTTAGCCCCAGTGAAGTTGCACACAAGAGACTGGGTCACCGTGGAGGCCTTGAAAGACGTCGTAATATACGAGTACATCGCCGACATATTCTTTGGTTCACCAAACTTACAAAGTTTCTCGATGTTTTTCAAAAGGAAGCAAGCCTTGCTTAGCAAGGCATCAAATTTGAACCATATGCGGCCCCACAACTTTGCTTCTTCTGAACTTAACTTGACAAAGATGAGTGAGGGAAAGTGGTTATTATAGTACTGCTATTCTTGTGTATCGTGTAATTGTCATTCAATTCTAATTGTTTCTATGAGAAATAATCCGGGCCAAGATGTCGGTACCTACAAATTTAATTTTTGGACCATGCTAGGTAGTAGTAAGTTACTAGTAGTAAATTGCGACGCGAAGCGATCATCTCCATGAAAGAAGAGATCTACGAGTCCTGGCCCGAAGAAGAGCAGGATGATGATACAGTATTGGAGAAAAATAACTTCTCAAATCGAATTTCATCAACGACACAACGCAAATTTCGTAATGATCATAGTGGCAGCAATAGCGACGATATTGTTGTAGAAAAAGTACTGACGCGTGATCTGTTTGAGTCATTTCAAGGGAAATTATACAGTACCTACCGGCATGTATTTAATGGTACTGTTAAAGAAGATCCAATATTGAAGATTCAACGACTACAAAACGAGCTATCTTTATTCGAAGAAGATGTCAAGAATTTCAACACTAGCAATCATAATAGTGATAACTCGGTAAATTTACTAATATTAAATAAAATTGAGGACTTAAAGGCTGAATTAAACGACATGAAGCTGAATCATCCGGGATACCATTCATTGTTGACAAAGGATACTTTGTTAAAGAAACAGTTAAACAATATACTAAGTTATGTCAATGAAGATTCAATTGCTCTCGACAAGAAAGCTACTAAAGATACAAATAATGTAATTAATATCGATGAAATAGAAATAGAGAACCAATTATTTCAACTAGAAACATTGTTAGGAGTAAGTGTATCTCCAGAGGAATCAAATTTATTATATCAAAAGCAGCCTATATATCCTTTAGTTGACTCAATCAACCGTATCGAGACAACCTTTTCAAAATTTGGAAAGAATCCATCAAACGCACAAAATATTAACAACAAATTAGTTGCATTAAAAACGTCACTGGAGAGCATAATTAGCAACAGTCGGACCAGCTCCAATCAAAGTAACGGTTTCGACATAGTTGAAGCAGCAACTAAGATCAATGTCATATACAGGAAATATGAAAAAGTCAACCACCTTTCGAATGACTTGGATATCATTTCCTCGAGATTAGAGAATGTAGATAGGTTGAAAGCATTATCGGTTGATATAAATGCTAGAATAGGATTAACGCGTGCTAAAATAGCGGATGTAAAGAGCGACATAAAGAGTAACGAAGCTGATTTCAATCAAGTCAAGCTACAATTTAATGCTTACATGAACGATTTTCATGACAACGTCTATAAAGCAATTGAAAATGAGGTTAATAAATATAAAAAACTGTAACTTTAACTGTACTCTCGTGTATTTCTTTTATTGTCATGTTTCGCAAGAGGTTTAAATCACGAAGTAAACGCTATTTAAAACTATGGGAGAATACACCATAGGGTGATCATAACTTACTGATTCATAAGTGTCAGCACACCCACACCGGTATGTCAAGTGAGTTCGTTTCCAAGTTCCATTTCCAAACAGGTTTTGTCACGGCTTGATGATTGCCTGTAGAATTCAGTATGATATAAGGAAAGCTGTGTGGTAACTCCGTTAATAACGTAGTGATCTAATAAGCTAAAGAATGGACTTCGGTAGCGAGTTTTCATTTGCAGAGGCAGAGGAGTCTGTAGAGGCGGTAGATCCGCGGAGAATACGATCTGAGGCCAAAACACTGATGGCTTCATCGAGATCCATTGATAGAACAATTCACAGTCATATTTATGCTACAAAATTGGTGAGTCAACCATCTGATAGGTCTGTAACTACCGAGAACAATGATAGTATGTACATAAATGATAGTATATCAGCTGGCTCGCCATCATTAGCACCATTGTCAATGAATAGTTTTTCAACCGTTAATAACAATATTGTTGCTTCTCAACTTGGAGAAGCTAAAATATTACCATTGAGTCAAGAAACGAGGTTTTTATCGTTGAGTTGGACAGCTTTTAAAAAATTTGGAGTTCATCAAATACTACCATTCGCAAATATTGATGGGAATGTTGATATTAATAGTAAAAATAGTAGAGAGATATATATGCCAATTGAGAATCTCCCCTCGGCTATTACAGCACTCTCAAATCAGATAAGTAATGATTATATTGCTCGCTTGATAGATGAATCGTTTCCATCCAAAAAGGCGATGTTATCATGGAAAGAATTTAAACATTTTGTAACTCATGTATTTAGCAGTTGGAAAGAATATGTAAATAGCACACCCTCAAGTCCCACATTAAGAGGGAAAAACTTGTCGACTAATTCGATTACATCTGTTAATGGTGGAAACTCAGTGGCTTCACGTCATTCCCATACATATGAAGGCCATTTTAATGGTGTGGAATTCGAGTCAAGTGTACATTCGAACATGTCTAAAGACATGAAATTCACGCAGTCTCCATTTGATCAATTAATGCAAAAATCCCGGAGTGCAACATTTGTCAGTAATGGTTTTAACGGTATGACTCAAGCGCCTGCTGCCACAAAGCCACATACATTCAACACCGCCAGCACCACTTATAGTGAGAGAAGAATATCCAAAAGTGCGATTAATGATGCCTTAATTCAAAGATTTAAAGAGGAGAATCGCTTACTTAGGAAGTTACAATCGCAAGCCAAAGATGTTAATAGCAGCATCGACAACGTCAATTCAATCATCGGTGGAGAGTCGTTGGCTACGAGGAGCTTTATCAATAATAGTATCCATAATGGCGTGCTTGAGCAACCGTCGTTCACTAGACCGTTGGAAAAGCAACAAATTTATGAAGTGAATAACCTGAAGTCTGGAGTAATGAGTAAATGGAAGAACATGAAAGAAAAACGTGACGAAAGATATGCAAAGGAAGAAAGGAAAGCATTTCGCCAAGACATGCTAGCTTCATTCAATCGCGCAGTGATAAACGAAGAGAGGAACACGATGAACCAAATACTTATGGATCGCCATTGCAGTGAAATAGGCGACCTTCGGTTGAAAGTAAAAGAAAATAAATCAAACGAGGCATTGAGATTGGAAAGAATAGCCAGTAAAAAGCACGCAAATTATTTGAGGACAGTTCAACGCGCTGAGAAGTTTAAAGACGCATTGAAGACATCGCAAACATTGAATAAAATGGCAATTTTAAATGAAGTACATAGCATCAAGAGAGAACATGCGTCATCATTCAAAAAGCTTCCTTCTTACACGTCGCTACTGGTACCAGTGCCGAAGGACATTAATGATCGCATAGTACACGCCAAGCGCCTGACTGACTACGAACAAGCCCGCAAAGACGCCAAAGAACACTTTGAAATGGAAGTGAAACACAGACTAGAAGAGTACTCCAAGTCGAAAGTTGAAGCACTATTCAAAGCTGCAAATGTGAAAATCAAGCCAATCATACTTGCGCCTATCACTGCAAACGACTTCTTTGTCGGCGATAATAGCAATAGCGCGAAAGAAATGCGAGTTAGTAAACAAGATGAATTTATGGAAGAGTACATACGCAGAAGTGCGATGTACAATAACGATGACGACGAATCCAGCTTTTGCACGGACGTTAATTTACAGAATATTCTGTCTTCGGAGCCATAGAAATGGCGAATTTGTATTTTTATATATTGTATAGTGACCAACTACTGTTTTCCTACACTTCATCACCGGTTCCAGAGCGTTTCTTCCACACCTTCCTTCTTAGAAAGTTGCTACCGTATTCCAAAGGCACAGCTTTCCGGCCAATAGATGAAATTGGTAAGGTAGCAAATGGGCGAGGGAGTTGATGCACAAATTAAGGCAGTGTTGACATCTTGGTCGCAGGAGTTTCGCTTGAATGCGCAACCATTTGCTATCGTAAAGGAAAAGAATATAGAAACTTACGATGACTGCGCCGCTCTAATCGATACTTTTCTGACTAAATTAAATGACCTAGAGTCATCAATAAGTATGAAGAAGCTAAAATCCGAGCAGGATTTGTTGAAATATACTGAAGACTTAAAATATGAAGTGTCAAAGGCTCAGAGTGCTGCGGAAGATATTGGTACCTTGCAAAGCAAAGTACAATCATATTTAAACGTTTATAAAACAGAGCAGAAAGCAATAGATCAGGAGATGGAACAGCACCATCAAACTAAGGCGAAAATAATACTACTAGGAGAACATGTAGAAAAAATCACGAATGCGATGAAATTTGAGTCCACATCCAAACTTAAAGCAGAAGAACGAAGTCGTGTAGAGAAACGTGAATGCTTAAAATTAAAAAAACAAGCATCTAATCTGAAGAAGATTGTTAAATCTCAAGCAGAGACACTGAAGGTGGTCAAAGACGGTTCTAAAATAATAGAAGATCAATTGCGCTTAATGGACCTGAAGTACTTAGAGCTGCAATCAAAAATTGAAGTTGCCGGTAAAAATCAAAAAATACATGTTGAAAAGGCGCAAAAAGAGGTTTTAGAGTTACAATTAAAACTAGCATCATATAAAAATGATACTGAAACGATGGAAAGATTAATGCCGTTGTATAATACAATGAAATCTCAATCTTCACCAAAAAAAGTGCGACCACGTACCACTGGGACTCAGCGGGACTCTGCCAACGACGCCATAGACAAGCAGATATATAAAATATATCGCGGTAAACCACAAACAGGATTTTTTTAAATTTGTAATATTGTAATTCAAGGCATTTTCGAGCTAGTGAAATGGTTGACGCAACACATTTTATTCAAGTTATTCGCTTCTTCACCCTTGCTTATCTTCAAGGCGCTTTCATAGACCACACCCTTATCTTGATAAGATTCGAGATCTGAACAACTTGGATTTAGGTACCACATATTAGCCTTCTTCAAGTATATTAGCTTGTCAGGTTTTCCTTGAGTCCAGCACATATGGAAGCCATATGGCTGTATCTCGTGGTCATACAGCTTCTTCATGTACTTTGGATCATGATGATACAACATTCCTGTTGGAAACTCATCAATAGGTAGAATCTTTGCATGAGCTAATGATAATCCTAACCCCTCAACAATTCTAGTTGTTAATACATTTTGATGACTACCCAATCGTTGTACCGTGTCGAATGCAGTCATGATACTCCAAGAAAAGTACTCTGATCTCTCGTTAGCAACTAGGTAATAAAATCCCGAGTTACCATAGAATGGAGCGTATCTTAGGGCTCTTTGACCGTCGTCACTGAAGAAAGCTTCTTTGGTCGATCCCGTTAACTCACTTCTTCCAGTGATGTTCTTTCTGTACTCGTGGATGTACTGAAATGGATCTCGAAACCATACTAAATCTGTGTCCTGAAATAAAATATTTACCCTTTTCCTTAGTAACAAATAGATTGAAAAAGCTTTGTACCACATCATGTCGACAAAAATACGATCTAAATAATCTGCAGATGCTTGTTTGCTGACAAATGAATAACCTTCGTGATACAGGCCCATCGCACCCGATGCCTCGATGATTGGAATGATTTCGGGACTACCAGAGAAAACTAAAACATTACTAATATCTATCTTGTGAAGTTTGCAAGAGCAAACAAAATTATAATACAAATCTACTTCCCCTTCATTTATAACCATCACCACCACGTCGCCTCCCGGCTTGATGCCGTGCGACTGCAGCTTTTCGTCTAACTGAGTATTTATGCTCTTAAAATTCTTCAAAAGTGGATCCATTTTCTCAATTAATCTGTTCCGTCCCTTGAATTGAGGGATTTTACGATAGTAACCAGAAGCTCCTTTGTGAAATTGGTTGTATTCGTTCGGATATATCGTGTAGGAGGGTCTGGCTAGAATTTCTTTACTAAGTGTTTTGACTACATCTATTTCATGACCTAATTCATCGACATTACTATCGAATCTTAATACTTGATATGCATTCTGTGTGTTAGGATAACTGTCGTCGACACGCACAACTGCTTGACAGATACCTTTGGACAATGCCACATATGTCTGCCACAGTGAACGACAACCATTATCTTCCCACTTTGGAAATTCATTCGGTAGCTCTTCCCTTATAGGTTCTAACTGTAATCTACGTCTACTATGTACATCTGTTGGCTTCATTGAGTTTATTAAATATGTTTTACTATGCTTATACATCATCGGAGCCAAAAATTCAGCTCGATGAACGTCAAATAATTCCGAGTCAACAGAAATTATTGTATCGTCTCTGAGATCAGCTTCAAGAGGTACATTGCATACACTATCCACATGAAATTGCTCTTGGACACTGGCAGCATTACCTCCTGCACTGGAGCTCGCTTGGTCAGGCGAGGAAGGACAAGGAGATGTAACTATGCGCGGAGCAACATAATGAGTTGCGATTTGACTGCACTTTAATGACGCATTCTGTCGAGCTTGCCAGTACCAATAGAGTCCATGAAGTAGCGGAATAATCGCGTATAGAACGATGTTAAGAAAAAGCGACATTAAAACTTTAGTCAGCGGGTTCTAATAATACCCGTAAGCAATCAACACATTTAGTATAACTGCAGAATGCTTCGGAAAACGTGTGATTAGCCAACAATTTTTTTTTGATTTTGAGGTGCAAAAAGGGATTAGGAGCTTGGTTTAGACTAGGTAGATGACTGATTTGATTAGATACAACTATTACAATTAAAGTTCTTCTTTCTCGCTGTGAAACTTTTGGCATTTAATTTTATAATCCCTACGTTTTTTTGCTTTCTTAGAAAAGTGTTTCACGACTTGTTCATTTTCGAATGCATCGGCGGCTAATGCCTCTTCTAGTCTATTCATTAATGTACCGAATTTCTTATCCAAACCATCACAGACAAGCTTCTTATATTCGATAAACTCTGCTTGCCGTGATGGTGTGTACGAACATTTCTTGGTCATAACAACGATTTGTCTTCCATGTCGCGTGGACAAGGCTTGATGGCATAAATAGTTTAGTTCCAAGCATGGATGTTGCGGCAAGTCATCAACATCAAACAAATATGGAGTTGGCAATATATAGATCAACTTCCCTTCAATTACTAGCAATGACGCGGCAGTATGTAGAAGGTCCAGCATTACTTCGTTCACGTTGTAGTGCTGTGTCGCTGGTATATGGTCTTGTCTTCTTGCAGGATCTACAGTATAATTTACTGCATTATTTCTTCCACTTTTTTTTGCTCCGGCTCGAATGCCATATGGTGGGTCTGTTACAATTATGTTAAACATTTCGTTGACACATGAAAAGTTTAAGTGCCTATTCAGTAGATGATTGTCCATTCGCATTAGCTCTGGTGGTGATAACTTATAACATTTAAAATTTTCAAATATATCACGCTTTTGGACGTTTAATACATCCTTCTTACCGGCATACATATCACCACGTAGGACTCGTATATCGATATCAAATCCATAGCAAATAGCACCGTAGTGTGCCATCGCTATTAATATTGAGCCAGTTCCGACAAAGGGATCCAGAACAAAATCACCCTTCTTAACATTGGCAAAATTTGCAATTAAAAATGTTAAAGTTGTATCAAGTGAAGTAGGACCTAGGTACAACCGTTTCTTTAAGTCATATTTCTTGATCAGTTCGCGCGGGATATTATTAGTAGCTACTAACTCGCCAAAATAACATGCCTTTAATTTAAACTTATGTTTAACTACCTTGCGAGTACCATTACTATTATCAGTTTCCTCTTCATCTTTATTTTCTAATTCGCAAATTGTTTCATTTTGATAATCTAATATAATATGCAGTGATATATCCGGTGAATCAAGTTTAATTGGTCCAGCAATATCCATAAATCTGAAATTATCTCTACAAGCCGCCTGTTCATCTTGTGTATATGATTTACATAATGAGTCGATTGATATTGACCAGGATAATGAAGCATCATTTATGTGTGGAAATTTTACATTTAACGGTAGCTGTTTCATATTCGTTACTAACTCTTCAATACTTTCAGCCATTGACCACAATGTATACATGCTTTTTACCAGCATTGATTTTTTGCAAATTTCAATCGCTGCTTCTGGTGAAGGTAATTCAACAATCAGATAATCAATTCGAGTTGATTCGCCAATGAATATACCAACATTTGTTCCTAAGTAACTGCCTCCTTGTGTTTTCAAAAGACAATCGAATTCGGCCAAACGGAAATTATTCCACGTGATATCTCCGCCAAACGATACCAAATACATCGCTAATGTACTTAATCGCGGCGATCAAATACTACATATTGGAAGCAAAATTTCAGCGATGATGGCGGCCCTCCTAGGTCTGAGGTACCCAGATAAAAATGATTTCAATTTCATAGATTTCAGATCCTTCACACAGATTTGCAGATGACACCCAACACACAACTAATATTACACAAATGGTCACATTAGTCGGTACTTTTTGCGGAGCGGAACCAAATTGAGGAATTTAAATCCAATTTTTTAAAAAGAAAGAGAGGAAGTTAAAACTAGGATGGCGGAGGCTGGTTACTTCATAATGAGTGGTTATGCCATTTTGGGTATTACCATTGTCACCCTGGCGTCCACATTCAACTCTTTAGCAGAAAATATTGGGTACGTTTCCTCTGATTGTGGCACTGTTTTTATATCTAGAGGATTTGGTTGTGTTGCAGGTTCAATTGCATCATTTCTGTTGTATGATCGTATTAATGCCAAGTACGTAATTGCAGTTACTCTTATTCCTCTTAATATAATTATCGGGGTATTACCTTTGAATCATAATCTAGATTTATTGAGATTTTATTATTTTCTTATGGGAGTTTTTACAGCTGTAATTGATTTTGGTTTGAGTAAATTAACCAATTTAGCTTATCAAAAGCGTGCTGGACC
>JACCDO010209388.1_pt1 | contig 22833 bp, 15 predicted proteins | sample 7446101 | NCBI WGS metagenome assembly JACCDO01 (sample SAMN15323440, study PRJNA562643) | freshwater metagenome | isolation source: river surface water | place: USA:Blue River Watershed | collected 2017-08-16
GAATCAACTGCTGCTGATGGTGAAGTAGAAATTAATGCTGGAACAGGAAGTGTTGACATCAACTGTGCTACTGGTGCTGTTACAATTGATGCAGGTGCTGCTTCTAACTTTACCACAACAGTTGGTAAATTAACTTTATCAGCTACTGAAACCGATGCTGGACAAGTTGAAGTTGTTGGTACTGACAATGGAGTTGAAGCTATTAAATTAAATGCTTCAAATGCGAATGGTGGTATTACATTAGCTGCAGGAACAGCAGGTGTTGCGGCAACATCAACTGGTGGTGACATTGTGTTAACATCAACAAACACAACAGCTACTGCTATTACATTAACAGCTACTACAGGTGCCGCTGGTATTGATATCAATGCTGGTTCTGGAGGTGTTGCTGTGGATACTACAGGTAGCATGAGCTTAGATGCAGCTGGTGCTTCTAACTTCTCAACATCAGTTGGTAAATTAACTTTAGAATCAACTGCTGCTGATGGTGAAGTAGAAATTAATGCTGGAACAGGAAGTGTTGACATCAACTGTGCTACTGGTGCTGTTACAATTGATGCAGGTGCTGCATCTAACTTTACCACAACAGTTGGTAACCTTACACTATCGGCAGCAGCAGCAAATGTTGTTTTTACTGGTGGTATAGTTGGTGGTGTTCAAACACTTACAGATTCGACAACAAATATATCACTAATAACTTTAATCTCAGTCATTAGCACAACAGCAGGTAATGCTAAAGCAATGTCAATTGATGTCGGAACAGCAGGTCAAATTAAACACATTCATTGCCCAGCTGTGAATGGTGCAGTAACTGTAACTGGTAAATTTAATACAGATGGCGCTACTATTACATTTGCTGCAAAATCATCAATATCATTATTGTATGTTGATGGAACAGTAGGATGGGCGGTAATTTCGAATACCGCAGGTGCGGTAGTAAGTTAAATATAAAACTAAAAAATAAATAGTGTTTTCTATTGACTTTGGAAAACGACCTTTTCTTTCTTTTCACCCTTTTCATCTTCTTTTTTCAGATTTGACTGATTATCTTCAGACAAAACTTCAGGAACTTTAGCTTGATTTGTTTCAGTTGTAAAATATTCAACTGCTTGAGATATTAAACCAGCTTCTTTCATTGAATAAGCGCCACGTTGATAAGCGACATAAACTGCATTAACAAGTAATTGGATTGGGTTAATTTCTAGACGATTAGATGTAGATTGATTAGAATGGGTAGATTGTTGATTGTCCATTTTAATTATATGTTTATTAATTAATATTAATGATTATTTTATTAATAATTATTTTTATTTATATTATTTTTTGATAAAATAAATTTCATATTTCATGTTTATTTCTCATTTTTTTCTGTCTGTAATATAATAAAAGATATCACAATTAATATAAAATAGTAAAGAAATAAAATGAGCGGTGGTTTAATACAATTAGCAGCCTATGGCCAACAAGATATTTACATTAATGGTAATCCACAAATTACATTTTTTAAAATAATTTATCGTCGTCACACTAACTTTTCGATAGAATCGATTGAACAAGTATTTGCGACTGAACCTGATTTTGGTAGAATCGTTTCGGCAACTGTTACAAGAGGTAATGGAGATTTAATCAATAAAATCTATCTCCAAGTAACTCTTCCGGCTTTAAAACAATATACTGAATTAGATGCTGATAATTGGGTTGGTTACACTAATTCAATTGGTCATAGTTTAATAAAGCGTGTAGATTTAGAAATCGGTGGTCAATTAATAGAAAGACATTACAGTGAATGGTTAGAAATCTGGTCTGAATTAACTTTATCAGAAGCTAAAAGAAGAGATTTCAATGAAATGATTGGCAAATATGATTCCAACTCATCTTTAGAAACTAATGCATTAGCTGAAAGAACATACTACATTCCACTTCAATTCTGGTTTTGCCGTAATCCTGGTCTTGCTCTTCCTTTAATCGCATTAACTCAACATGAAGTTAAAATTAAAATAGAATTTAGAACTCTTGCTGAAGTAGTTAAATCTAATTTTGTTATTCCTGAAATTAAAACAGCAGATGGATATACACCATCGATTGGTAATTGTTCTCTTTACATTGATTACATTTATTTAGATGATCAAGAAAGAAAGAAATTTGCTCAGGCTCCTCATGAATATTTAATTGAGAATGTTCAATATCAAGGTGACAAAGCAATTACTGCAGGTATTTCAAATGATAAGATTAAATTTTCATTTGAAAATCCTGTTAAAGAATTATTATGGGTTATACAAACTGATACTAATTTAGCAGTTAATACAGTCACTGGTAATAATCACTTTAATTTTTCATCAACAACTGGAAAAGATACTTTTAAAACACTTCGTATCCAATTTAATGGTGGTGACCGTTTCTCAGTTAGAAATGCTGAATATTTTAGATTAGTTCAAGCTTATGAACATCATACTGGTTCACCTAGAAAACATGTATATACATATTCTTTTGCTATTAAACCAGAAGAACATCAACCATCTGGTTCAGTAAATATGTCACGTCTTAATAACAGTGACATTTTTATTTCTTTTGACCATACTGATGTAGTTGACAGCCAATTTAAAATATTTGCTCAAAGTTATAATATTTTACGTATTGTTTCTGGAACTGCTGGTTTAGCTTATTAAATAATAATAATTTTAATTTTTATTTTTTTTGTTATTTTTTGTTATTTTTTGTTATTTTTTGTTATTTTTTGTTATTTTTTGTTATTTTTTTGTTTTAATTATAATAAAAGTTGGTTAAGTATCATAATGTTAATTATCCAGATTGCTATAATTTTAATTCTTGGTTTTGCTTTAAAATTCGTATATTCATATATTTCGAATAATATAGAACATCTAGGACCTGGTCAAAAATTAGTAAGTAATATTGTCATAATAGTAATTTTTATTAATATTTTATTCATGATTTTATTAGTTATTTATACTACATATATTAATGAATGGAAGCAAATCGGTGATCCAGGAGAAGAAGGTGAATCAGGTCCTAGAGGTGATAAAGGTGACCCAGTATGTATAAATAAGAAGATTTTGGTTTCTAGCAAAAATTGTTAATTCATTAATTATTTGTCTAAAACATCTAAAACATCTTAATACAATAAGAAATATCTCAATAAATATTTTTTTATACCATAATAAAGTAAATAAATAAAGGTGTAATAAAAAATAATTTAATGAATAATTATAATAAAAAAAAATCACAAAAATTAATAAAAACATCTAAAAAAACATCCAAAAATTCATCAAAACAAAAATCAAAACAAAAATCAAAACAAAAATCAAATAAAAAAATAAATGGAAGAATAAAACTAGAAAATATTACAAATAATGATTTTGATACAATTCTAGATATAACTTCTAAATCGGAAATAATGAAAAATATCGGTAATGGTTTACCATGGAATAAAGAAAAGGTTAAAAGATTTATTGATTATTGTATTAAAGATTTAAAAGAATCAGATGCAACTAGAAAACAATATTATTATAAAATTGTTTTAGGAGAAACTTTAATTGGTATTATCGGGTTTCATGTTTTTTATAAAAAAGAGTTATCTACACTTCCAAATGATTTTTATTTAACTGTTTATATGGATGATAAATATCAAGGTAAAGGTTATTATTCTAGTGCTTTAACAATTTTATTAAAAAAAATGAAACAATATCAACCTAGAAAGGCTAAATTATATTCATTGGTAAGAAATAAAAATTATAAAATGATTGATATATCAAAAAATAAATATTTCTTTGTAAAAGAAGTTATATTAAATGAAGAATTGTTTAGTCTTTTTATGATTGATATTAATAATATAAATAAAAATGTATCTAGAATAGGCAAAAAAACAAATAAGAAATTATATGAAACTAGATATTATTTAGCTTCAACAAAAAATATTTCACAAGATAGAATAGACAACCTCTTTAAAAAAAGAGGTAATTGGATAAAATTACCTAAAACTGGTAAAAACCCCAAATGTGAGTTTATTTTTATTGATAGGATAAATAATGATGATAAAAAAATTCAAAGCTATCCTTCTTTTATTAAGAATTTTATAGATGATGATAAACAAAAAATAGGTAGAAAAAATGAATTATATAAGAATTTGGAAATGATATTAAAAGATACTCCTGGTTCTTCTTTATCTAAATATTTATTGGAACAATATAATTTTGATTGGTCAGAAGCTTATAAAGAAAATAAAGTATCAGATGAAATAGAGAAAGTTAAGGATATCTTTATAAAAAATCCTAATAAAGTATGGATTTATAAACCTGTTGCAGGTTATCATGGTATGAATATTAAAATATTTAAATCATTTGATGAATTCGAAATTTATATTAATAATTTTATTAAAACATATTCTCTAATTTGGGACGATCCTAAAAATAAGTCTAAAATGCTTTTACAAAGTAATTGGGTAATGCAAGAGTATATTGAAAGACCATTATTATTTGAAAATAAAAAGTTTCATATACGTCCTATATTTTTATATAGTAAATTTGATGGTGATAATAATAAATATGGTTATATTCTAGATAGAATTCTAGTTGCACATGCATATGAAAATTATAAATTTGATGATTTTAATAATCCTAGAATACATGATACTCATTTTAGTTCAACAACTTCCGGAAGAATATATTTTCAAGAAGATTTTTCAAAGAAAGGAATATTGACAAAAACGGAAATAAATAATATTGAAAAACAGGTGAAGGATTTGGCAACATATGTATTCGATATAATAAATTCTAAATGTTATCCAGAAAATAAAGTATGTTACGAAACTTTTGGTATGGATTTATTAATAGATGGACCTACTTTAACTATTAAAATAATGGAAGTTCAAATAACTAATATGAGTTATGGATTTTTTAAAGATGATAGATTACCAGGATTTTCAAATATGTTTGAATATGTTTTGGAAAATGCTATGGAATGTGTAGTTGATAAAGTATTTCCGCCGATAAAACAATTTTCAAAATCAAATGGTTTTATCAAATTTTATCAAAAAGAATTAAAAATATAATTAAAAGTATATTTTCAGTTTATTTATTTACAAAAAATGTTTATTCGGTTTAAGCACCCATTGACTTTTTCTTTTATTTTAGGTTGAAACATTATTAATTTAATAGATGATTCAACTAATCTGTTAAAAGTATCAATTTGCTGTTCATCAGCTTTAAGTTGATATTTCTTGATTATAAAAATAATTAATTCTTGTATTAATTCTGATAATAGTTCCGATGTTAATGTTAATTTTGGCTCTTTACTTAACAATTCTCCAATTACTAAAACAATATCCGGAATATCATATTGATCTATTTTTCCGTCTTTCATTATATTTTCAATATGTGTTTGTAATGTTTTGGAAAAATTATCATCCATTAGTAATTTATCCATTAAATATGAAACCTTAATATTAGTCATGATTTAGTTTTTATTTTAGATTTTTTAATTTACATGAAAGATATTTTTCAAAAAAAATAAACGTTATAACATAATATTTTTATATCATAAAATAATAAAGTTATATCTAGAAATAGTCATTTTGAAAATGTCGATTACAATAAAAAAGAAAAATAAAAAAGGAAGTGAATACAAAAAAAAAAGTATGAAAAAAACTTCTAGATTTTATAAAAATAGCAATTCTAGTAACACAAAAGTCTTCTTTAATAAAGAATTTCCTTATTATAAATATTATATTACAAAGGAAAATATAATAAAAAATGTTACAAAGCTCAGTAATTACAAACCAATTTTATTAAAATATAATCCTGTTTCTAGAAAAATAAATAAATTTAATGGTAAATTAATCATTTTTAAAGAGGAATACAAAAAGAATAAAGAATTGTATCAAATAACTGATTATTTCTCACAATCATGTCGTATTCGTTGTTTAAATAATTTAAAATCAAAAGAGACTCCATTGGAGTTTTTCCAAAGAAATAAAGAAAAGATTTATAATGAATTAAAACCAGTAATAAATTATTCTTCAATATCAGAATATTTATATAAAAATACAAAACAATGCACAAATTTTAATACTACAGTTGTAATTTCTTTATTAAAGTTCTTTAATGTCAAAAGATATTTAGACCCTTCAGCTGGTTGGGGTGATAGATTAATTGGTGCAATTGCACATGGGTGTGAATATACTGGAGTTGACCCTAGTAATTGTATGAATCCTATTTATCATCAAATGATTGATGTTCTAGTTTCTACAAATAAGCAATCTAAATATCAAATTATTAAAAGTGGATTTGAAGATGTAGAAATAAAACCCAATTATTATGATTTTGTTTTTACGAGCCCTCCTTTTTTTGACTTTGAATTATATGAAAAAGATAAAGGACAATCAGTTGAAAAGTTTAGCACCCTAGATAAATGGTTAATCGGTTTCTTATTTCCTTTAATCGAAAAATCATATAAGGCTTTAAGTAAAAATGGTAATTTTGCTATTTATATCAGTGATTATACCGGTATTTCATTTACAAATGAAATGTTTAAATACATAAGAGAAAATATTAAGGGGTTTAAATATCAAGGTGATATACATTTTTGGACTCCTGAAAATAAAAAAATAATTAGAACCATTTTTATATGGAAAAAAATAGACTAAAATGAAAGTTTATTTTATTTTGGTTTTGGTATTCCAGCAATTTCTCTAACTGCAGCAGCAGTGCAACCAAAACACATTTCAGTATCTTTAACTCTAACTAACCCTTGAGTATCAACTTGATTACAAACAGGACATTCGCGAGTTTTTCCTGCGGTTTGTTTTGTATATTGTGAAACAACTAATCTTTGTAACAACTCTTTAAATTTTGACATATCACCTGGTGTATTTGATGATATTTCTAATCCTCTAGTGCTCATTAATTTATCAGCAACTTCACCATGAATCTTGCGTTGATTTTCCAATTTACGACGTAATTTATAACGATTAAGACCTTGATTAAGAAGTTTATATAATTCTTCTTCTGTCATTACTTTATTAAGGTTCGACATTAATTTTTTGATATATTTATCTTTTTCATGAATTAGTTTCTTCATTTTAAACTCTTCTGCTTTATCAGTTTTCTTCATTTCATCAGTGCTTTCTGCATCATTTTCTAACCCTTTATATGTTTTACACATTTTTTTAGCTGCATCAGATGCTACCATTAAATCATCAACATAAGTGGCTTCTTTTATACATGGAACAATATCATAACATTCCCATTTAAGAGAGTCTTTTTCGTTTCTATATGGCATATTATCTGGTGTTTTATTATCAAATACACCATTTTGTATTTTTTCATCCATTACAACAATTGTTCCTAAGTAAGGATTTCTATAGAATGAAAATTTTTGTCTTCCATCTTCAAATTTAAAAATAACATCTTTATCTTTATCCCATGTTCTTCTTTTAAAGGTTTTAACACAAGATTGTGGTATACAGCTAATGGTATTTAAATTAGGTTTCATATTTTTATCATCATTAGTAAATACATAACCTAAAGCAACATAACCTTCTGGAGGAATAGGTTTCCATATACTTAATTTTCTGTAACCATTTGTTAATGCATCTTTATATTTATCTTTAATTTCGTTTATTGAAGCAATTAATGAATCATTATAACCTATTAATTCAGGATTTTTGAAAACAGAATTTTGTATATTAGTAACATAATCATCATTTATTGATGACAATAAATTACTAATAGATACTGTTTTGGGATGATTTGGTAATGGGTCATGATAACTAAATACTATTTGGTCTTGTTCATCTATTTTACCAACTGTTATTATACCAGGTATGATTGTTCCATTTGTCTCTGGTAAGAAATTATAATTAATTGTAAATTTAATATTAGGTGGTGATACTATTGCTGAATGATAATATACATCTGATGGTTGATGTGTTGGTTCATTAATATAATAATTTTTTTTATTTCCAAATGAAAAACGTAATTTTTCTGGGGGTATGAAAGACAAATTAGATAAAGTTATTTCATAAAAATCTATACTAAAATTTTTAAATTCATCACCAATTGAAACATTATTAATCATATCTTTTCTAATATTTTCAGGTAAATCATTTAATAAATCATTAATTAATAATTCATTACTAATAGTAACTGTTTTTTTGATAATATTGTAGTAAAAAAAATTTTCATTTTTAATAGCCTGATTTCTTCTTTGAGCTTCAGCTTCTATTTTTTCTCTTTCTATAGCTTTAGCTCTTTCTTGTGCAGCTACTTCTGCTAACCTCAACCTCTGTCTTGTAATTAAACCAAAATTAGTAAAAAATGATGAAAAAGCAGAAAAATTTTCTGCTATTGAAGGTTGTAAAAAATTTACGGTTGATACTTGTATTAAAAATTTATCATATCTGGTTTTCTCTTTTTGTAAAATTTCATTAACAATATTTTTAGCAGATATAGTTAAAGGTTTATATGAAGCTGATTGTGCTAATGAAAGAAATATATCTAAAGATGCATTTAAATGTTCAGACTGAAGTTTTTTAAGATTTTCTATCAAAGGATTTATTTTTTTATTTACTTCAGTAATTAATAAATTCATTTGAAATTTTATTTGTTTAATAAGTCTATAGTATTTTTCACCTTTTTCCAATCTATCAGCAATTTTTCCATTTCCAAATCCTCCAACATATTGAAAATCTTCTGGTAAGGTAGTGCCTTCGCCTTTAACACCTATAGTATCAATTGGTTTTTCGTTAATCAATCCTGGTTTAATGGGAACTCTCAAATCAATTATTGATTCTTCTTCAGGATGACTTAATGTTCTAGCCATTACATCACCTAAAGATGAATAATTATTACTTGTTGGTCTCCAAATACTTAAAGGACATGCACTTAAAACATTTTGAGTTTTGCTTTTACATTCTTCATAATTTGCTGGTATAGGTTGGTTAGGATACAAATCTATCAAATAACTTTGATTATCCCAGACTTTAATATTAAATTTTTTTATTGTGTCAGATTGAATTAAAGTTTCAATATTTGATTCAAACCCTTCAATGTTATTTTTTTTATAAACTAAATATATCCAATAGGTTATTATTACTAATAATAATGCAATTGACAAAACTGCATAGCGTTCCATTTTCTTTTATTATTATTTATTAGTCTTTTATTAATTTAGAAAGATAAAAGATAAATAAAATATAATGCTAGAAAATCTTTTTCTTTTTACTCAATAAAAGTTAAATAATAATTTTATGATTTATGATTTAATTATTATTGGTGGTGGAATTGCTGGTCTTAACACAATTTATAAATATTTAGAAAATTATCAAACTAAATCAAAAACATTGCCCAAAATATTATTATTAGAAGCTCAACCTAGAATAGGTGGTCGAGTGTATACTGTAAAAAAAAATAATCAAACATATGAATCAGGTGCTGGTAGATTTTCTAAATTACATGTAAATTTATTTGATTTAATTAAAGAATTCAATCTAGATTCTAAATTATATCCAATACCATCTGAAAAATTATTTATATCTAGAAATGACCCTTCCAAAAAAATTATATTAAAAACGCAAAATGAAAAAGCAATCAAGGAATTAGAAAGAATTATTAAAGAAAAAAAATTAACAGAAGAATATTTGACATCGAAAACTTTATATCAAGTAGCAGAAGAAATAGCGGATGATAATATTCTTTATCAAATAAATGAAATGTATCCATATTATAGTGAAATTCATGTGATGAATGCCAAAGATTCTTTATTATTATTAAAACGTGATTTTATAAATAAGTTACAATATTATGTCCTAGGTGGTGGTTTAGAACAAATTATTGATAAAATATATGAAAAAATAAAAGACAAGATTATAATAAAAAAGAATTCTAAGGTTATTAATGTCCTAGAAAATAATGGTATTTTTGATGTTCTTGTTGAACAAAATTATAAAGAAAATGATAAACAAAGTAATAAGAAAAATAAAACATATCAAGGGAAAAAGATAGTTTTTGCATTACCTTCTAAACCTCTTCAAAATTTACCTTATATTAAAAAACAAAAAGAATTATATAAGTTAGTTAAATTATCAGAACCTCAACCTTTGTATCGATTTTATATAAAATATAAAAAACCATTTCTAGATACATCAATAGTCACTGATTCTGAATTAAAATTTATAATTCCATATAACAAAGATGGATTAGTTATGATTACATATACTGATGGACCTTTAACAAAATATTGGAAAAAACTTTATTTACAATCTCAAGACAAAGTAGTTTCAATGATAGATAAAAAATTAAGAGAAATTTTACCTAATATTATAATACCAGAAGTAGAATGGATAGATGGTGAATCTGCTTATTGGACTTATGGTGCTCATTATTGGCTTCCTAGAAATGTGTATATGGATACAAATGATTTAGAAAATAAGATTCGTCGTCCACATTCTAATGTATGGATTGTAGGTGAAGCTTTTAGTAATCATCAAGCATGGATAGAAGGAGCACTAGAAACTAGTAACAAAGCTGTTAAAGAACTTTTACAAGACTAATTAAAAAATAAAAAATAAAAAATAAAAAAATAAAATATTAAATTTAATATGTTATTACGCTATATTTTTATAATTTTTTAAGCATTTTAACATTAGTATCACATGATTTGCATTCTAATACTCTATCTTCAAAGAAAGTTGATTTAACTTTTTCATATTTATTCCCAACTGATTGTAAATTAACGTATCTATAATCTGGATTATATATGTCATTTGATTGATTATCAATTGTTTCATCTACAAAAGGTCGATAATAAAATCCTTGATTTGGAGGGTCAGGAACGTATGCATCAGAAAATCCTAATGTAGAGTTAATATCTCTTCTATAATTAACGAACCCTTCTTTTAATGGTGTAGAACCTGTTTCATTACCAACCCCAGATTTATTTTCGACTTCTGTAACTTGTTTTTCTAAATTAGATAAAGAATCGGGTCCTAGGTTAAGTTTAATGTTGAATTGTCTTTGACGTTTTTTACGGTCTTTAATTAATTCTTCTAATTGTGTTTCAATCTTAGCTTGTTGAATTTGTTGTTCAGTCATTTTGTGATCATTATTTTTTTTACGAACTTCACGAATATGTTTCATTTTATTCACAACATCTTCTAGACTAGCAATCTTTTTATCTTGTTCTTCTAATCGCATTAAATATTGTCTATTCTTTTGTATTTTTTGATTATTTTCTTTAATTTGTTCTTGTAATTCTAGTGAATCACATAATTGTTGTATTTCTGATTGACTGCTTAATAAATTACTAACTGAACCTGTAGAAAGATCTTCCTCAGGTGGTTTGCAAAATTCTTTTTTTGTTTTACTAACCAATTCTTTTTGTTGATTATTTGTTAAACTAGAACCAATAATATCAAGTATTTGAAATCTAGTTTGATGTGTAGGATGTTTCTTAGCAGTTGGTTTAATTATTAATTCAGTAGCAATAATTGGTTTTTCAAAATAATATTGAAAAACATTAGTTTCGCCACAATTGGTATTACCTTTAATATTATGAATACTTTCGCTAATTTTATTTTCTGGATAATTATATGTAATTGAGAATTCAGTAATCCATTGTTTATTGAGAACATCACCTTGTTCACCAGATGAAAAAATAATACTATGAACTGTTTTTGCATTTATTTGGTCATTATCAGTGAATACAATTTTTAATTTAGAATCTTGATTATTAGCTTCACCTACCCATAATGTAGAATCTAATAGAATACCATTTTCATTATATAATTTTGCAGAACCTAAGAGAGAATCTCCGCCTGTTTTTATAATAGCTTCAGGTGATGTTCCGAATATTTCTATTTTCATACCATTTTCACTAAAGGTATTACCACTTGGTGCAGTTGGACATGAACTATTAATTTCAGATATTTTTAATGGTATAATTTTAATATAAGTTGCAAATATTTGTTGACCATCGGATGAAGTTAATCCTCCAAATTTTGTAACTTCATCAAAAGCACATGCTTCAAAAAATAATGTAGCCCGATTATTATCTGTTTTTGCAGAATTTGTGCTTTGATACAATATTTCTTCATAAGCATAATCATCATTATCTGTTCGACTAAAGAAAGCTTTAAATGCTTTTATACCAGATGTTACTATATAATTAAGTTTCGTTATTTTCTTTAAATCAATAATTAAACTGGTGTTTGGACCAATTGCATTTGGTAACCAACCAACATTTTGAGAGTCAATTGTTATATTTGACCCGTTTGATAAACTCCCTGATGGACTTACTGTTACATTAGAACCATCTCTTTTAACCAAAGGATTTGAACCTAGATTTGTTAAATTAGGATTCATTGTAGAACAATCTGTTCCAGCAAATTTTTCAACAATTGTATCTGTTGGAAATGATGTAGGTTCTCTATGATGTTTATGATGTTTATTTATTTTTACATATTGGATAGTTAATATTATAATAACAATTAATAAAATTAAACCTAATAATTTTAAAATTAATGATTTAGTATCGACCATTTTTAACTTAACTTTTTAATTTATGGAAAGAAATTTTATTTTCAATTACCAATATCATATTTTTTTCAATAAGAATCAAAAAATGCAAAAAAAAACAAAAAAATAGAAAATATAATTATTTAATCATTTTTCATCCCACAAATAACTGATTCAGTAGAAGGTTTCCATCTTTGATTAATCATTTTATTACATGGTTCAATTGATACATAACCATCCTCATTTGTTAAACAATTTCCAGATGCTGATTGAATCATTGTAAATGGATACTTTTTTTTCTCATTTGGATTAATATCATAAATGTCACCTAATGTATATTTACGATAATCTGTATCATTATTAATAAAATTAATACTAAAATATTGATTTGGATTTTGTAAATTACAAGGTTTTAATGAGGTCTTATTTATACTATTATTTTCTAAACATTGCTCATTAACGTTAACTAAATATTTATTATTTGATAACGGAGTTAAATTAAAAGGTTGGGAATTTTGTGCTGATTTTATTGATCTAAAATCAGTCATTTGGTCTGTTTCTAATCCCATAAATAAAGGAGTTTTACTTAGATTATCAAAACCAGATTCTAATCCCATTAATTTTTCATTTTGAGCATTTTCTCTATCTTCATGAAGTTTATCATGTATTTGATAATCTTCGCCAATTTTTAATTCTTTTTTTACTAATTCTTTAATTTCATCAACATTTATTTCATTATATGGTGTTATGTTACGAATATCTTCAATAGATTTATTAAAACTATCCTTTAGAACGTTGTCTAAAAATGGATTAACTTCAAAACCTTCTTTAGTTGGTGTTATATAATGATTTAAATATATATAAAATCCTAAGAATAAAATAAATAATAATATTGTTAATATAATCGTTTTCATATTATTTATAGTTTTCCCTTTTATTATTTTTTATTATTATTTTTTTTCTAATAATTGATTATTTCTTATTCTTATTATGATATTTTTTGTATAAATAAAATATAAATTTTAAAATATGAAAAGCACTAAAAATATTAAAAAAATATTAAAAAAATATTAAAAAAATATTAAAAAAAATATTAAAAAATAAATTTATTTAATGTGGACATTTTTTTTGACTACCTTCACCTAGAATACCAGCCCATTTTTGTCCCTTAAGACTTTCACATTTATTTAAATATATATTTCCTTTATCTTGTTCTAAACAATTATTTGTTACTTTAGAACGGACAACATTATATGGATAAGCTTCTTGATCCGCGGCTGTAGGATTTTTATTAAAAGAAGCATAGTAAGATTGGTCATCATAAATAGATTCTATCTGAAAACGTTGTCCAACTGAATTTTCTTGACATGGTTGTAATGAATATTGATTTTGCTTATTTGTATGAAGACATTTATTATTTGCATGAATTAAATAATCATTTGTCCCTGAAATACTAGTTACTGATATTTTTTGATTTCCATCTAAACTATTAATAACTCCATATCTATATCCCCTTGATAATAACTCTCTTTGAGTAAGCAATAAATTATTTATTTTATCATTAATCATTTGCATACTATTATCTTGTGATGATTGATGTTTTTTAAACAAATCAGTTTCATTTTGAATATGTTTTTTAAGTTCTTTATCCAAGTCTTTTTTTAATAATTCATCATCATTTGAATGTTCATAAATAATTTCTTGAACTTCATATAATTTGTCATTATATACTTTTTTTATATTTTTTTTAGAAACTTCTAAATCTTTAACTAATTGTTCTATCTTTTCTAATAAAACATCATTTGTATCATTATAAGTTCTAGGAATAAACAATAATTGTTTTTTTTCCGCCATTTTTATAAGTATAGTAAAAAATATTTATTACTCTTCTTAACTTTAATAAATATTTAAAATAAATAAAAAATAAACAATTAAACTATAATAATTACAATAATGAATTAAATTGTAGTTTTACACTAATGTTTGTAACTTTTATGCTTTGCATGAATTAATGTAATACATCGCATCTAATTCTTTTAATTGTTTTTTGACATCATTTGATAATAAATCACTATTTTGAGGGTCAAACTTAGTAGGTGCTGGTGTAATTCTATTAGTTGGTGAAGGTGTTATTGGAACATTAGAAGATGTTTCTGAGTTGTCGGTGCTTGAACCGAAACTAACCGATATTTGTGAAAATATTAATATTATAATAACGACTAATAAAAAGCCAATGATAGCAGATTCGGTAATTTCCATTTTAAATAACTTTAAAATAAACTAATATTTATTATTTATTATTTATTATTTATTAAGATTTTTTATTTGTAATATTTGTTCCTATTTCTAATTCTAGGATAAAAGGATTTGGACCAACATATTGTTTAAATTCACCAGGATTTATTTTATCGGCTTTTACTAATAATTCCATGACTGATTCATTTGAATTTTTATTATCTCCTTTATTATTCTCTTTCCCTTCGTTTGATTTTTTTTTATTCCCATTATTATTTCTATTATTATTTCTATTATTTTCATCATTTTTTTTCTCTTCTTTTTTTGGTATTATTGATGTAGCTGTTGAAACAACAGATGATAATGTATTAAATAAACCGGATGCAGCATTAGTTATATTTCCATCATCATTTCCATTATTATTTTCATCATCAGTTTTTTTTTTACCACCTGATTGATTAGTAATTTTTACTTTTTTTTTACCTGATTTTAAAGATTTTCTTAAATATGGTTTGAATGTTTTCTTATTTTTACACTTTTTGGATTGGTTTTTATTTTTTAATTTTGATAAAACCATTTATGATTATTGTTTATTATTGTTTATTATTGTTTATTTTATTTCAAGTATATCAAAATCTTTAATTTAGAAATAAGAAAAAATTGAATTTGAGATAAATTTAATTTAAAACATTAATACATTATTTTATATAATCTACTTTTTCAATGAGTAAAATGTCTAAGACTATTAAATCTGAACCTAAAGAAATTAAAGAACACAAAGATAAGGAGGAAACCCAAGAAGTATATGATAAAACTGATTTACATAACCATATTTTGACTCGTCCTGACAGTTATATTGGTTCGATCAGTGCTATTAAAGAATCTATGTATGTCCCTGAAGAAAATGATGAAGGAACAATTTCTATGGTTTATAAACCAATTGAATATGTTCAAGGGCTTTATAAAATTGTAGATGAAGTTATTGTTAATGCTCGTGATCAATATGTTCGATTAAACACTAGTCTAGATGAACCTCAAGCTCCCGGAGCTGCGAAAAAGTCAAAAGATATCCCGGTTTCTAAAATTTGGATTAATGTCAATCAAGAAGAAGGTTATATTGCTGTTAAAAATGATGGTAATGGTATTCCAATTCGTAAACATCAAACTGAGGATATTTATATTCCAGATATGATTTTTGGTCATCTTTTAACTTCATCTAATTACAAAGAAGGTGTTCGTCGTTTTGTTGGTGGTAAAAATGGTTATGGTGCTAAATTAGCAAATATCTATAGTACTAAGTTTGTTGTTGAAACTATTGATCATTTTCATAAAAAGAAATATACACAAGTTTATAATAATAACATGAAAGATGTTAATGTTCCTATTATTACGGATAATGTTACACAAGAACCGTATACTTTAATTAAATTTTATCCTGATTTTAAACGTTTTAAAATGTGAGGTATTACAGATGATTTTCTTCAAATGATTAAAGCTCGAGCTTATGACATTGCTGGTTGCACTGATAAAAAAGTCAGTGTATTCTTTAATAATTGTTTAGTTCCGGTTGGTGATTTTGAAGATTATGTAATGCTTCATTTTCCATCTGATTCTCGTAAAGAAATCGTATACAAAAAACTCAGTAACAACTGGGAGGTTGCTATTTCTCCGAATTTCACAACTGAAATGACAGGTAAACAAATCTCTTTTGTTAATGGTGCACGTACTATTAAAGGTGGTCGTCATATTCAACATGTCTTTAATCAACTTTATACAGGAATTAATGAACGGTTGAAGAAAAAGAAGATTGAACCTCTTAAGGAAAGTGTTCTTCGATACAACATGATGATTTTTGTCAACTGCACGATTGATAGTCCTGAATTTAGTGGTCAAATCAAAGAAGAATTAACTACTCAGATTCGTGACCTTTATCCGAAGTGTGAAATCAATGATAAATTCGTTGATGATGTATTTAAAACAAGTATTATCGATAATGCTATTCGTTTTGGTAAAGCGACTGAAGAAATTTCAGCTCCTAAGGCTAAAACAGACCGTCGAACAATTCTTTCAAATATTCCTAAATTAGAAGATGCAAATGATGCTGATTCTAAACATTGGCAAGATTGTGTTTTAATTATTACTGAAGGAGATTCTGCAGCATCAATGGTGTTAAAAGGTCTTCCAAATCGTGACCGTTATGGTGTTTTTCCAATTCGTGGTAAGTTGCTAAATGTTAGTGAAGCCTCAGCGATTCAGTTGAAAACTAACGAAGAAATTGCGAATATTCGCCAGATTCTAGGCATTACTGGCAAAAAATACGTCGAAGGTCAAAAACTTCGCTATGGTCGCATCATGATTATGACTGACCAAGATTTGGACGGAGCTCACATTAAAGGTCTAGTTCTCAATTTCATTAAATCACTAGGTCTTGATAAATTAGAAGGATTTTCTGCTAGTTTTGTTACTCCGATTGTTAAAGCAACTAAATCAAACAAAACCAAGGCATTTTATTCATCACAAGAATTTGATAAATGGCTAGCTGATAATGAACAAGGTAAAGGATGGAAGATTAAATATTACAAAGGGTTAGGCACATCAGTTGACAAAGAAGCCCGTGAATATTTCGCAAATATTGCTCAACATTTGACATGTTATGACTGGGATGATAAATCTGATAACAGTCTTGAACTAGCTTTTTGTAAAAATCGTGTTAATGACCGTAAAGATTGGCTAAAGAATTACGATGCTAATGCTGAACCTAATTTTAGCCCCAAAGTTCCTATTACTGACTTCTTTAACAAAGAATTCATTCATTTTTCGAATTATGACAATGTACGTTCTATTTCTTGCTTGTGTGATGGTCTTAAACCATCTCAACGTAAAGTGCTATTTTGTGCATTTGAAAAACGTAACCTTAAAAATGAAATGAAAGTAGCTCAATTTGGTGCTGCTGTTGCTGAAACTACTGGTTATCATCATGGTGAAGTTAGTCTTTTTGGCACTATTATTAACATGGCTCAAAACTACATTGGAAGTAACAATATTAATCTCTTTCAACCGGTTGGTCAATTTGGTTCACGTATGATGAATGGTCAAGATAGTGCATCACCTCGTTATATTTTTACCAAGCTTTCCGAAATTACGAATATTCTTTATAATCCAATTGATACTAAATTACTTACTAAACTTAAGGATGATGATGGTGCTTCAATTGAACCTGAATGGTATGTTCCTATTCTTCCGGTTTGTCTTATTAACGGAACACTCGGTATTGGAACTGGATTTTCTACTGGTCTACCATCATTTAATCCACTTGATATTGTTAAAAATATTCGACTATTGCTTAAAGGTGAACAGACTGAGGAGATGACACCATGGTTTCGTGGTTTTACTCGGAATAGTGCAATTAAAAAGATTGGGGATTGTCGTTATGTAGTAAAAGGTCGTTACTCGGCTGATCCAACTACTGATATTCTTCATATAACTGAATTACCAATTGGTATTTCAACTAATGCTTACAAAGAATTTCTAACTAGTCTTTTAATTGTAAAAGCACCTGCTAAGAAAGATAAAGAAGGTAAAACAAGCCCGAAACGTTCATCAACTAACACATATCGTATTAAAGACTTTCGTAATAATTCCTCTGGTAATAAGGTGGATTTTACCATCTTTTTTGAAACTGATACACTTTGCCAATATCTTGTTGATTCAACAACTACTGATAAAGATGGTTTAACAACTTTTGAAAAGAATTTTAAACTTGGGACAACCCTTTCATTTCCTGGTAAGATGGTTCTTCGCGACCGTGAAGGTAGTTTAGTAGTATATTCTTCAATTGATGATATCCTTAAAGAATTCTTCAAAGTTCGTATTGAATTTTATCAAAAGCGTTATGAAATGCTTCTGAAGGATTACAAAGAGGAAGCTGATTTGATTAATATTAAAGCTAAGTTCGTCAAGGATGTGATTGAAGGTCGTGTTGTAATTTTTGAACCTGAAAAGAAGAAGAGTAACAGCAAGGCCCAAATTGCAGTTCAACTAGAAAAGATGAAATATCCTAAAATGTTGGGTAAACTTCTTATTAATCTTGATGATTTAACTGATGAACAACAAGAAACTGCTGACTATGATTATCTTCTTGGTATGAAGATTTATTCTCTTACTAAGGAACGTGTAGATGAATTGATGGCTGAAATGAAAGCTATCATGGATAAATACAATACTCTAAAGGGTAAATCGTCTCCTGACCTTTGGGAAGAAGATATTTGTGAATTTGAAACACAATATACAAAAGACCTCAAAGAATATGAAGCTGAACTTGCCAAAGAGTTTGAATGGGGAGCCTCTAATAATGATGGTTCTGGAAAATCTGCGAAAACTAAAACACGAAGCAAACCATCATCAGCCTCTAGCACAACATCTAAAGCTAAAAAAGAAAAAGCAAAAGAAGATGATACTAAGTCAGAATCTTCAGAATCTGTTCCTGATAACATTGATGATATTGAAGAAGAAATTACAGATGTTAGTCAAAAAACACTAGTAAAGTCATCATCTAAAACAAAGACACTTAAAACATCACCTAAAGCTAAGAAAACTTCAGATAATATTGATAATGAAGAAGAAAAAGTTGTTAAAGTGGTAAAAATTGTTAAGAAAGTAAAAAAACCTGTTGATGGTGATTCTTAAATAAAAAATTAAATAAAAAGCAAATATATATTCTAGATATCTAGAATAATGAATTTACAAAATTTTCTATATATATTTTTTCATTTTCTTTGCACATTTTTTCATAATTTTCAAGACTAATGATTTTAGGTTTATTAGAATCATGATTAACTATTTTATCATATTTTTCTTTTGAAGGAATATTTTTGAGTAATGATACATATTCTGAACAATTAATTTCATAATATTCAATATGACCATTACTTCTTTTTCTATTAAGACTATCAATAATAGGAATTAAATTTCCAATTCTATCAATATCAATTTGTTCTTTATCATTCCATGTGCTACTATAAGGAATAATATGTTCAACCGAATATTTATTATCTAAATAAATATTTGATACATATTTATTATAGTAAAATGAAGTTAAACAATGGTCAATAAATTTTAATGTGCGTCTTTTTGATTTTTTATTATTATATGTAACTGGTGTATTATTATTTTCAATAATAAGTTCTAAAATTTCAATGAAAAGTTCTTTTTTTATTTTTTCACTAGGTATTAATTCTCCTTTCATGATTTTAGAAGCTTGACCTTCAATATAACCACCACCAGCTTCATAATGAAATATGTCATGAATTGTATATTGGTAAATATTTTCAATATTTTCAATATCTTTTAATTCTTTCAATATGATATGGTATAAAATGGCTCTTGTTGTATAATTAATAATATCTTGAATATCTGTATTTTTTTGCAAATCTACAATAATTGAAATAATAATAATAAATAGGTTATTTTTAGCTAAAAGAGCAGACTTTGATTTACAACTTTTATTAAATAATTTTTCATTTATTTTATCATTAAAAATTTTATTAATACTAGAATTAATAATTTCTGTAGCTTTTATAATTTTAGTAATAAAAGTATTTAGATTATCATCTGTGAATTTATACGGAAACAATCCGTCAACTTTATTTTCTGAATTATGTAATTGCCGGAATATTTTGAAAAAAAGGGATACATCCGCCGCATCAAACATAGGTATAATATCATCTGAAACAATTGAACAATAGTTTTGTAAACCAACTATAATATCAAATGAATTAATTTTATTTTCATCAAATTCAGAACTTTCAATGATTTCACCATCATTTTTAGTTATATAATAATCCTTAATTGCTTTAATAATACCACGAGTAATACCAATATCACTATTATTAATTGTGACATATTTTTCAATTAACGTCGATGCTAATAGTTCTGTTTCAGATAAACAATGATTATGTTTATTAATATTTTGAAAAATCATACATAATTCTTCAAAAGATGCTTTTTTGAAAATATTAATATTAATGATTACTGTTTGGTCAAAATTATCATTATTACTAAATAATAAATTTTTTTGAATATTAAAAATTTCTGTTTCAACATTGTCACGGTCATCTATATTTTTAATTTTATTTAAGATTGATTTGATTTCAATGTTTTTTTCATATAAAGATTTAAATTTCTTTAATCTAGTAATAGTTTCATAGTCTAAATCATGTAAAAATGATATAAATTTTTCTTTGTCAGTTTCTGTTATAATATCATTTAATACAAAATTATTAATTAAATTATTTAACTTATCTAAATATTCAGGATAAATAGACAATGGTTTTTGTATAAAAGTAATAATTGCATTGATTCTATTATTACCATCAACATTAATATATGTAATAATATTTTCACCATCAATATTTTTTATTTCTTCACCGAAAGAAATAGGGTCAATAGTATTTTTTGTTATACGTAAAAAATCAATATAATCACGATAGTTAGGTTTAGGTTTAGTTTTTTTAGATTCATTGTAATTAGGTAAAATTGACCACCATTTCTTTCGTTGAAATTTAGGTTTAATAATATTTTTTTTATTTTTTATTAATTCTCCTACAGTCCATTTATCATTTTTAATTTCCATTTTACTAAAATTAGAAATAATTGACATTTTAGTTTAGAGTCTCTATTAAAATATAATAACTATTGTTTTAAATTCAATTTTCATATATTATAAAATTATTTTTACACCCGTTCTGATTCTATAATCATGTTTTGTTCTTTTGTTATTATTTTAAAAAAATAAATATTCTGTAAATCAATATTTATTAATCTTCCAGAATCAAATGAGGTTATTGATGAAATACTAGAAGGTGTATCTAATGATGTTTTAAATATAGTATACCATGGTTCTTCGGTTAATCCTCCTGTTGATTTATCTAAGAAAGCAGGTCTTGCAATATGTATTTGATTTTTCATAAATTTATTAGGTTCAGATGAACTAGTTGTTAGAATTCTATGACCTTTTTCTCTATTTATAAAATTATTAAATTCAGCACAATTACTAACATTTGTTTTATAATGTCTATAATTTCGAAAAACAATTGTATCGGTAGATTTATATTCGGTATTTGAAAAATATTCGGTAGTTCTAATAATTAAAATATTATTTCTATCATCTTCAGTATCATGTGCATTTTGATAGATAAATTTAGGATCAAGTGTATCATTTATATTTTTAACTATATCACCAGACGGTTTTTTTATTTTAATTGTTAAATTTGTTAAAGAACTGAGTGGTGCAGGGGAAAATCTTTTGTTCCAAAAACCAGCTACTTTATATTCAATTGTTTTAGATGAAGAATTATTAATATCATAAATTCTTATATAAGGAGTTATAACAGCAAAAGCATTTGATAAATTCTTACTAGTTCCATTCATAACATCATTTATTTCATCAATTTCAACTGTAAAATATGTTTCTGCTATTACATTTTCTTGTAGGGTAGCCGAATATTCTATTTGTCTTTGAACTGCTGGTATCATTACTCCCATTAATTCAATTGAAACAATATTTTTAAAAGAATTGTATAATGATAAACCTTTTTGACCCATTTCAACTATTCTTTCGACATCAACTATTTCACCATAAGGTAATTCATGTCGATAAGCTGGATAATAATAGCCACTTTTATCATACCATCCAGAAATATTTGGATTACCTTTTTTACCTTGTGCTGCTTGTTCAGATGTTGCTGGAATGGTTGGATTATTTTCATAAATAGGAACATTATTTATAGTATTACTAGAAGGTGCGAATTTTAATTGAAAATTATATTGAGATGAATTAGTATTGTTGTCTTCCCAATTTCTATCTAAACTAGAAAGCACAATAAAATGAGAATTTTCTTGATATTCTTTAATATCTATTTTATCTGAATCATCATCAGAATCATCATCAGAATCATCATTTTCTAGATTAATATCATGTCTCTTATAATTCTGATCAATAAAATTTTGATTATATAAAATTTTTGAACGCTCAATGTCTTGTAAATTTTTACGATATTGAACAGGATTATTA
>JACCDO010564228.1_pt1 | contig 22825 bp, 19 predicted proteins | sample 7446101 | NCBI WGS metagenome assembly JACCDO01 (sample SAMN15323440, study PRJNA562643) | freshwater metagenome | isolation source: river surface water | place: USA:Blue River Watershed | collected 2017-08-16
ACATCCTGGACTTTTCGAAGATCGAGTCGGGCCGGCTGGAGCTGGAGGACGTGGAGTTTGCGTTGCGCGACTGCGTGGAGGGCGCGCTCGATCTGCTGGCCCCGCGCGTGAGCGAGAAGGGCCTCGATCTGCTCTACGAGATCGCGGACGGGGTGCCGAATGCGGCGCGCGGCGATCCGACCCGGCTGCGGCAGGTGCTCGTGAACCTGCTGAGCAACGCGGTGAAGTTTACCGAGCGCGGCGAGGTGGTGGTGAGGCTGGAAGCGCGCACGCGGGAGGATGACAGCGTGGAGCTGGAATTCTGCGTGCGCGACACGGGCATCGGCATCCCGCGCGAGGCGCTGGGGCGGCTGTTCCAGTCCTTCACGCAGGTGGATGCCTCGACGACGCGGAAATTCGGCGGCACGGGCCTCGGCCTGGTGATCAGCCGCCGGCTGGCCGAGATGATGGGCGGCCGGATGTGGGTGGAGAGCGAGGTGGGGAAGGGTTCGGCGTTTTTCTTCACGATCGTGGTCGCAACGGTCGGCAGCCGGCCGCGGCCGTGGCTCCAGGCGAGCGGCAGCAACGTGGCGGGGCGCTCGCTGCTGGTGGTGGACGACAACGCGACCAACCGGCGCATCCTGACCGAGCTGGCGGGCTCGTGGGGCATGGCCGTGCGGGCCGCTACCTCCGGTCCGGAGGCGCTGGCGTGGCTGCGCGACGGCGAGTTGTTCGACGTGGCGGTGCTCGACATGCACATGCCCGGGATGGACGGCGAGATGCTGGCGCGGGAGATCCGGCGGCTGCGCACCGCGGAGGCGATGCCGCTGGTGCTGCTCTCCTCGCTGGGCGCGCGGGAGGAGATCGGGGAGCCTGGGCTGTTTGCGGCGTTTCTCACCAAGCCGGCCAAGCCGGCGCAGCTGCTGACCGCGCTCGCTGACCGGCTGCGGCGCGACCCGGTGCGCGAGGCCGCGCGCTCGCGCTCGCCGTTCCCGACGCTGGCCGCGCCGCAGGGGCCGGAGCGCCCCGAGCGTGTGCTGCTCGCGGAGGACAACCCGGTGAACCAGAAGGTCGCGATCCTGATGCTCTCGAAACTCGGCTACCGCGCGGACGTCGCGGCGGATGGACGCGAGGTGCTCGAAGCGGTGCACCGGCAGCGCTACGATGTCGTGCTGATGGACGTGCAGATGCCCGAGATGGACGGCCTCGAGGCGTCGCGGCGCATCGCAGCGCTCTGGCCGGAGAAGAAGGACCGCCCGTGGATCGTCGCCCTCACGGCGAATGCCATGCAGGGCGACCGTGAAGTCTGCCTCGCGGCGGGGATGGACGACTACATCAGCAAGCCGATCAAGACCGAGGAGCTGGCGGCGGCGATACAGCGGGCGGTGGCGGCGCGGGGCGCGGGGAACGGCGCGGCGGCCACGGGCGAAGTGTGACGGTTGGACCGCGGTGCGGGCTCAGCTGCTGCGCGGAGAGGCGACGGCCTGGTTGCCGGGTGCGTAGCGCGGCGGGGCCGAGCCCGAGGCGAGGGCCTCGACCTGCGGCGCGACCTGGCGCCAGAGCGCGGCGGCTTTCTCGACGACGATGCCGCGGCATTTGGCGAGCTCGGCCTCGCGGGCGGCGCGGTTCTCCTCGGCGATCTTGGCGAGGTCGTCGAGGTTGTAGAGAAACACGTTGTCGATCTCGGAGACCGCGGCATCGACGTCGCGCGGCAGTGCCTGGTCGATGAAGAAGAGCGGGCGCACGGGGCGCTTCTGCATCGCGGCCCGGGTGGCGGCGAGGGAGATCACGAGATCCGGGGCGGAGGTGGCACAGACGACGACGTCGAATTCCGCGAGCCGCGCCTCCCGTTGCTCGAAGGGCATCGCGCTCGCGCCGAGCGCGGTGGCGAGCTCCATGGCGCGTTCGAACCGGCGGCTGGCGACGGTGAGGGCCGAGGCGCCGCGGCTCTGGAACGCCTTGGCGGTCTTCTCGCCGATCTCGCCGGCGCCGACGAGGAGGATGCGGGTCTTCTGGAGGGTGCCGAAGATGTTGAGCGCGAGATCGACGGCGACGTTGGCCACGCTGACCTGGCCTTCGGAAATCGCCGTGTTGGTGCGGATGTGTTTCGCGGCCTGGAAACCCTTCTGGAAGACGCGATTCAACACCGGACCGGTGAAGCCGCGGGCTTGGGCGGCGGCGTAGGCGTCCTTTACCTGACCGAAGATCTCGTTTTCCCCGACGATCTGCGAATCGAGTCCCGCGGAGACTTCGACGAGGTGCTGGACAGCGGCCTGGTCGCGGAGGTCGACGCGGACCTTGTCGAATTCGGCGCGGTCGAAGTTCTGCCGGGCGCAGAAGGCGGCGGAGACGCGTTCGGCGACCTCGGCCGAGGCGGCCACGCCGTAGAACTCGACGCGGTTGCAGGTGTTGAGCACCGCGAATTCGCGCAGCCCCGGCCAGGTGGTGAACTCGGCCTGCAGCGCGGCGGCGTTGTCGGCGGAGAGTGCGAGTTTCTCCCGCACCGCCAGCGGCGTGCGGTGGTGGGTGGCGCCGATGATGAAGAGTCCGGGCTGGCTCATCGCAGGGAGGCGGTGGGGGAGGCCGTGGGGTGGCGGCTCTTGTCGACGACGCCGACCGAGAGCAGGGCGACGGCGAACAACGCGAGGCAGGACCACGCGAAGCGTTTCGAGATCAGCCGGCCGCTCAGCCGCAGTCCAAAGGCGAGCGCGTAGGCGCCCCAGACGGCGGCAGTGATGACGATCTTGCCCGAGTTGACGCTCGCGATGTCGCGCAGCCAGTAAACCGAGCCGACCGCCAGCGAGGTGGCGAGGATGACCACGCCCGCGCCGAGCAGGCGGACGCCGATGTGATCGAGGTCGAGAATGGAAGGGAGGAAGGAGAACCAGCCGCCGAGATTCTTCTGTTTGAGCGAGTAATTCCGGAGCAGGAACATCACGGAGGTCAGCGCGAGCAGGCCGAAGACGCCGTAGCTGAACACCGCGAGCGCCGCATGCAGCTCGATCCAGGGGTTCGCCCCGAAGATGTGGGAGCGCTGGGTGGCGTCCCAGCTCGGCACGAGGAGCGATACCGCCGTCATGGTCGCGGCGAGGCACGACGTGAAGTAGCCGAGGAGGCTGTTCCGAAACGTGACGCCCACGAGCAGGTAGAGGGTGATGGCCGACCAGGCGACGAATTGGTAGATCTCGAACTGGTTGCCGAGGGGACAGCCGCCGACGGCCCGACCGCGGACGCCGAGCCCGGCGAGCTGCACGAGGTAGCCGATGGCGATCAGCGTGTAGGTGGCGAGGCCGGAAGGTTTGCCTTGGCGGAGGAGCGCGATCGTGCCGAGCGCGAAGCCGGCGGCGTAGAAGCCCGCGGCGGCCCAAAGCCAGGTGCGATCGGTCAACAGGTCCAACATTGGCCGCGAACCGTAGGACCGGACCCGCCGGGGGCAAGTCTCGGGGCGACCGGCGCAAGGACCGCACGGAAAATCGCAAACCGCGCGGGCTTCGAGCGAGCTTGCCGGAAGGGAAGGCCGGTGCTTCCGTCCGCGACCCTCACCATGAAACCCCTGCATTCCGCGTTGTTCTCCCTCCTGCTTGGCGCCGCCACCGTGGCCATGGCCCAGAACCGGACGTTTACGAGCCAGTATTCGTTTGGTGACAGTCTCAGTGACTCCGGAAATCTCTTTGCGCTGACGCGGCAGCCGCCAGCGCCCTACTTCAACGGGCGTTTCTCCAGCGGTCCGGTGTGGGTTGAGCAACTCGGTCAGCAGATCGCTCCGGCGGCGACGGTTTCGGCGGCGCGCGGCAACCTTAATTTCGCCTACGGTGGTGCGACCGCCGCGCCCGGTGGCCAGGTGCCGAGCCTCGGGCTGCAGGTTGCGGCCTACCGGCTCCAGGGGCTGCCGGCGCGGAGCACGGATCTGTTTACCGTGATGGCGGGTGCCAACGACCTGCTGGGCGCGCTGACTTCGCCGGCGGCGGCCACGAATCCGGCGAGTCTGGACGTGTCGGGAGTGGCGGCGGCGCAGGCGGTGATCACCAACGTGCAGGCGCTCGTGGGTCTCGGCGCGAAGAATATCGTGGTCGGCGGACTCCCCAATATCGGCATGACGCCGCGGGCCTTGGCCCAGGGCGGTCCGGCCGGCCCGGGGGCGACGTTTGGCCAGCGCGTGTCGGCGGCGTTCAACAACGAACTCCAGTCGCGGCTGCAGGCGATCGCGGCGGCGGCGCCGGACGTGAATCTCCTCTACCTCGATCTGCAGGGCGTGCTCGAGCAGACGATCGCCAACGCTTCGGCGCTGGGTTTCACGAACACCACGACGCCGTTTATCAACGTGCTCGCCCAAAACAGCGCGGCCAATCCGGACAACTATGTCTTTTTCGATGACATCCATCCGACGGGCCGGACCCACGCGCTCCTGGCGGCGGTGGTGCTGGAGCAGCTGAATCCGGAGATCCCGCTCGGCTTCGCGGCGACGCAGGGTTCGGCGGCGCTGGCGCTCACCGCGCTGGGCGCCGGAGCGGTCGACGCCCGCGCGGCGCAGCTGCCGTTCTCGAACCGGGCGGTGCGGCGCGGCGATGTGTATGTGACTTTCAACTACGCGGACGGCGTGCGCGGGCAGGAAGGCCGGCGGGAGCGGATGGCCTACGACGGCTTCGTGACGACGGCGGGCATCGACTGGCGGGTGACCGAGGGGATGTTTGCCGGCATTGCGGCGCAGGGCGGACGTCTCAGCGCGACCGCCCGTCGGGGCAGCTTCGAGGTGAGCGACGGCGGCGGCCGGGTTTACGGCGTATGGCGCGGCGGTCCGGTGAGCCTGCTGCTCGACGGCGGTTACGGCGTGCTGCGGTTGAATGATATCCGGCGGAGCACCGCGTTTGGCGGGCTGGCGACCAACGGGAAGACCAGCGGCACGCATTGGGGCGCGGGCGTGAAGGCCCAGTGGGGCGCCGAACTCGGAGCCGCGAGCGTGCGGCCGTGGTTTGGACTGCGCACGGAGCGCGTGACGCTTGATGGCTACCGCGAGCGCGACGTGGCGGCGCTCGCGATGGATTACTCCGAGCAGGAGGCGCGCAGTTCGAGCGGGGCGGTCGGCGTCGACATGTCGCTGATGTCGCGCCTCAGCGCCGCGACGGCCCGGCTGGATTTCCGGGCGGCCTGGCACGGGGAGCTGGGCTCGGGCACGCGGAACGTCGCGGGCCGCCTGGCGGGGAATTTCACGCGGCCGACGACGTTGGCCGTGGAGGACGGCGACGGCGACGGGTTCGAGCTGGGTGGGGCGGCGACGTTGTTCTTCGCCAAGAACTGGGGCGCCTCAGTCGGCTATACGGCCGACATCCGGAGTTCCGAGCGGGTCGCCCACAAGGGCACGATTTCGCTGCAGACCGGGTTCTAAGCGGAGCCGGCAACACCGCGCGCGGCGCGGCGCAGTTATCATTCTGGAAGCCGGCGGATCGGCTGGGGCGGAGCTTTGGCCGGATCCGATAACGGGGGGGCGGCCGGGGTGCTTCCGATCATCGGACCTCGCCTCCCGTGTAAGGGAAGAGCGCCCGGTCGGGCGGGGTGCGGCAGGCTGCCCGGGGGCACCCAACGGGTAAAAATGTGAAAATGTGAGTAAGTTTCAGGGGTTTGCGCGGGTCTTTTTCTTGACCGTGGTGGGGCCAAAGGGGATGAAATGGGGCGTATTGGGGCAAAAACCCTCACTTCACCCAGATGGCGCAGGCAGGCAAACCCGTTTACACGGGGCTCTTCAGGCATACCGCGGACGACAAGGGTCGGCTTACGATCCCGTCGGCGTGGCGCCATGGGCACGCGGAGGAGGACACGTTTCTGGCCACCCCGCATCCGGACGGTTACGTCGCGGTTTTGCCGCCGGCTGAGGTCGAGCGGCTGCACGCCAAGATCTCGGCGATGAAGCTCAGCGATGCGGACGCGCAGGCGTTTGCGGCGCGCTTCTTCTCGCAGACGCAGAGTTTCTCCTTCGACAAGGCGGGTCGCGTCGGCCTCACGGGCGATCTGCTCAAGCACGCGGGCATCGAAAAGGACGCCGTCCTCGTCGGCTCGCTGACCAAGTTCAACATCTACAGCCCCGCTCGCTGGCAGCAGGAGGAAGCGCGCACGGCGGGCGAGAACTTCGGCGACCTCATGCGCCGCCTCGACATCTGACCATGCGCCGCGCCGTCAAAATCAAGCACAGCTCCGCCGGAATTCCGCTGCGCAAGGCGGCCGTGAGCGCCAACTCCGCGGCGCGGCGTCCCTATCCGGCGTGGATCGATGCCGGTGACAGCGGCGTCGCGTTCCCCGCCAAATCCGCGATCCCGCGCGTGCGCGACGGGTTGGTGCTGCGCACGGTTGCCCGGCAGAAGGGCGAGAAAACGGAGGCTCTCAGCGATGGCCGCGCGGCTCGATGAGGCTCCCCCAGCCACGATGATCCCGGGCCACCAACCCGTTTTGCTGCGCGAGGTGCTGGGCTTCCTCGCGCCGCGGGCGGGTGGCCGGTATCTCGACTGCACGTTCGGCGGGGGCGGGCACACGCGGGCGCTGCTCGAGTCGGCTGCGGAGGTCAACGTGGTGGCGCTCGACCGCGATCCGGCGGCGGTGGAGCGGGCGGAGCGGCTGCGGGGCGAGTTTCCGACGCGATTCACCTTCGTCGACCGCGACTTCGCGCGGCTCGCGGAGCTGACGGAGACGAATTTCGACGGCATCCTGTTCGACCTGGGCGTTTCCTCGTTCCAGCTCGACGAGGGCGCGCGGGGCTTTTCGTTCCGCCAGGATGCGCCGGCGGATATGCGCATGGATCCGCGGAGCGGCGTGCCGGCGGCGCGCTGGCTCGAGACCGCGACCGAAGAGATGCTCGCGCGTGCGATCCGCGACTACGGCGAGGAGGCGCACTGGCGGCGCGTGGTGCGTGCGATCGTCGCGGCCCGCGGCACGGGAGCGCTGGCGCGCACGGCTCCGCTGGCCGCGCTGATCGCCGAGGCGATCCCGGCGCGCGACCGTCATGCGTCGAAGATCCATCCGGCGACGCGCTCCTTCCAGGGCATCCGCATCGCGGTGAACGACGAACTCGGTGCGATCGAGCGCGCGCTGCCCGAGGCGTTTGGCCGGCTGGCGTCCGGCGGCGTGCTCGCGGTGATCAGTTTCCACTCCCTCGAGGACCGGCCGGTGAAGCAGTTCTTCCGCCGCATGTGCGGCCAGCCGGAATCGGTCGACGACGCCACGCCGCAGGACCTGCGCGTGAAACGGGCCGAGCCGCTCACGCGCAAGCCCGTGACGGCTGCCGAGGACGAACTTGCCGCCAATCCGCGCAGCCGCTCCGCGAAGCTGCGGGCGTTGCGCAAGCTGTGAGCTGTCGGTCCGCCGAGCTCGCCGCCCAACCCACTTTCCCCGCCTCGTCATGAAACGCACCCCTTCCGCTTTCGTTAATTCCATCGTCGTGTGCCTGATCGTCTCGATCGGCGCGGTCGGTGGCGTCGGCCTCGGCGTCGTCTGGATGCGTCACCAGATTTCCACTACGGCCAACCAGATCCGCCGGCTCGCGGCGGAGAAGACCGAGACGGATCGCCTGATCAGCGAGAAGACCGCCGCCATCGCGAGCTCCCAGCGGCCCGACCTGCTGCGGCACGCCAACGCGCAGTTCCAGCTCGGCCTCGTGCCGATGAGCGATGTGCCCGTGCTCAACGAATCCTCCGACGCGGCCATCCGCGGCCTCGTCGTCCGTGCGTCGCAGGACCTGATGGAGCGTCCGCCCGTCGTCTCGGTGAAACTCGCCCGGAACTGATCCATGTCGAAGGGCTACGCCTCGAGCTACCGCATCGTCCTCCTCTCCACCGGGCTCTTCCTGTGCTTCGGCGGGCTGGCGGCGCGGCTCGTCTGGCTCCACGTCGTGAACCGCGACGAGCTCCTCGGCACGATCAAGGGGGTCCGCCGCCAGCTGATCGATGAGACGGCCAAGCGCGGCACGATCTATGACGCCCGCGGCGTCACGCTCGCGACGAGCCGGTCGATGCGCGTCCTCGGCGTGGATCCGCACGCCCTCCGCCCGCAGGACGAGCGCAAGTGGCGGCGGCTTGCCCAGCTGATCGATATGCCCGAGGCGGAACTGCGGCGGATTTTCACGACCCGCTTCGCCGTGCCGCCGCCGGCCGCTCCGGCCGCCGGGGGCGAGACGGCGCGGGAGCCGCTGTTTCGGCTGGCGGCAGCCACGACCGAAAGCGCGGCGGCGGATATCCCGGCCTCCGCCGGCGCCGCGACCAGCGTCCCCGCCATCGCGATCGCGGCGGCGACGACGCCCGCGGCGGCGTCCGGCAACGACGACATCGACTGGGACGGCGCGCCCGACGCAGAGGGCCGGCGCGCGATCCGCTGGGCCAAGCTGCGGGACGAGATCACCGAGGAGCTCTACGACGAGATCATGAAGCTCGAGGTGAGGGGCGTCTACGGCCAGCTCACCTACCGGCGCGCCTATCCGGCCAACCAGCTCGCCGCGCACGTGATCGGCTTTGTGAACAAGGCGCAGGAGCCGGCGGCCGGCATCGAGGCCTACGCCGACTTCTACCTGCGGGCGCAGAACGGCTGGCGGGTGGGCGAGAAGGACGGCCGCGGCCGCGAACTCGCGCAGTATCGCACGCGCGAGGTGCCGCGCGTCGACGGCTTCGACGTGAAGCTCACGCTCGACCTGATCGTGCAGGACATCATCGAGCAGGAACTCGCGGTGATCGCGGAGAAGTTCGCCCCGGTGAAGGCGAGCATCGTGGTGAGCGATCCGCGCACGGGCTTCATCCTCGGGATGGCGAACTACCCGTCGTTCAATCTCAACGAATACAACAAGGTCCCGAAGGACGAGGAGGCGCGGATGAAGAACGCGGCGGTGGCCGACGTCTACGAGCCGGGCTCCGTCTTCAAGATCGTCGCGGCGGCGGGAGCGCTGGAGGAACGGCTCGTGACGCCGAACCACGTCTTCAACTGCGCGCTCGAGAAAATCGCGCACCGCGGCCGGATGGTCGACCTGCCTTCGGAGGATCACCGGATGGGCGAGCTCACCGTCTCGGAGATCATCAGCCATTCCAGCAACAAGGGCGCCGCCCAGCTCGCGGTGCTGCTCGGCGAGCAGCGTTTCCACAACTACGTCACCAAATTCGGCTTCGGCCGGACGCTCGGCTTTCCCATCGGGGGCGAGGTGCGCGGGCTGCTCAATCCCGTGCAAAAGTGGGTGCCGATCGACATCACGCGCGTCGCGATGGGCCACACAATTTCCTCGACGGTGCTGCAGATGCACCAGGGCATGAGCGTGATCGCCGCGGGAGGCATGCTGCTGCGGCCGCAGATCATCCGCGAAGTCACGAGCCCGACCGGCGAACTCGTTTACCGGGCGGCACGCGAGGAGCTGAACCGCGCAGTCTCGCCGGAGGCGGCGCAGCAGGTCGCGCGGATGCTGATGGGCGTGGTGGGCGAGGGCGGCACGGCGAAGGAGGCCGCGATCGCGGGCTTCGATGTCGCGGGCAAGACCGGCACGACGCAGAAGCTGCTCACGGACATCCGCGCCGACGGCACGAAGCGGCATTACTATTCCAACAAGCACCACGTGGGTTCGTTCGTCGGGTTTTTCCCCGCGGGCAACCCGCAGGTCGTGATCTCGGTGATCGTCGACGAGGCCAAGGTGAAGTCGCCGTCCGGCGTCGCCTACGGCCGCGTCGTGGCGGCGCCGTCGTTCAAGCGGATCGGCGAACGCCTGATTCCCGTGCTGGAGATCAAATCCCACCACCAGCCGGCGAGCCCGCGACTTTACGCCGCGCAGCCCGGACAAGGAGCCCGCCCGTGATCGGATACCTGACGACCAACCACGCGCTCATCCACGCGTTTGCCCAGCCGAAGCCCGCCCGGCGGACGCGCCGCGAAACCCTCGCGGCCAACCGTATTTTCAAGCTCGCGCCGAAACTCACCGACTACGTGCACGAGGACGAGATCCTCGCGGTGAAGGGCACGCTTGAGCGTCCGATCTCCGGTCTTGCCATCGACAGCCGCCGGGTGGCGCCGGGCATGGTCTTCTTCGCCCTGCCCGGGCGGAAGACGGATGGCGCGCGGTTCATCGACGAGGCGATCATGCGCGGGGCGGTGGCCATCGTCGCGCAGCACCTGCCCGCGCTGCCGCCGGCGCGCGTGACCTTCATCCACGTGGCCGATGCGCGGGCCGCTCTGGCCCGCGTCGCGCAGCGTTTCTACCGTTTTCCCGACCGTGACCTGACGGTAATCGGCGTCACCGGGACGAGCGGCAAGACCTCGGTCGCGCACCTGCTGCAACACCTGCTCAACGGCGACCAGCGCGTGGGGCTGATCGGCTCGATCAACTACGACCTTGGCAACCGCACGGTGCCGTCGTTCCGCACCACGCCCGAGGCGCTCGATGTCTACGGCATGCTCGCGCAGATGCGCGACGCCGGCTGCCGGCAGGCCGTGGTCGAAGTGAGTTCGCACGGCCTCGACCAGCAGCGCGTGCGCGGCCTGCAGTTTGCCGCCGCGATCTTCACCAACCTTACGGGCGCCCATCTCGATTATCACGGCTCGCAGGAGAGCTACGCCGCCGTGAAGGCGCGGCTCTTCACCGGCGAGAACGGCGCGGTGCCGAAGGTGTCCGCGATCAACCTCGACGATCCCTGCGGCCGCGACCTCGCGGCGCGGCTCGCGGCCGAGGTGACGGCGACAAAGGTCGTGACCTACGGCGAGGATGCGGCCGCGCTGGTGCGGGCGGAAAACGTGCGCCTGCACGCCACCCATACGAGCTTCCGCCTGGTCTGGCCGATGGGGACGATGGAGCTCGAGTCGCCGCTCGTGGGCCGGGCCAACGTGAGCAACCTGCTCGCCGCGGTCGCCGCCGCGTGGGGCCTCGGCCGCGATCCGCGGGTGCTGCTCGCGCGGCTGCGGGCGTTTGCCGGCGTGCCGGGCCGCATGCAGCGGATCGACGCGGGCCAGTCCTTCAATGTGTTGGTCGACCATGCGCACACCGAGGCGGCGCTCCGGCACGGTCTGCGGGCGCTGCGGGCGCTCACCGCGGGCCGCGTGCTGGTGGTCTTCGGCTGCGCGGGCGATCGCGACCGCAGCTGCCGCGCGCCGATGACGGCCGCGGTGCAGGAGGTCGCGGACTTCGCCATCGCGACGGCCGACAATCCGCGGCACGAGGCGATCCCGCGGATCTTTGCCGACATGCAGGGCGGCGTGACCGCGCCGGGGCGGATCACGTGGATCGAGGATCGCCGCCGGGCGATCGGTCTCGCACTGGCGCTCGCGAAGCCCGGCGACACCGTGCTCATCGCCGGCAAGGGGCACGAGAGTTACCAGGAGTTGTCCGATACGGTGATTCCGTTCGACGACCGGCAGGTGTCCCGCGAACTGCTTGCCCGGGATGGAGGTCGTAACGGCTGACGCATGCCTCTCTTTCCGGCCCAGTTTCTCGCAGAGGTGACCGGCGGCCGCTGGACGGCGGCGCCGGCGGTCGCGCTCACGGGGTTCGCCAACGACACGCGCACCCTGCGGGCCGGCGACGTGTTTGTGGCGCTGCGCGCGGCGAAGCGCGACGGGCACGATTTTCTCGGCGCGGCCGCGGCGGCCGGAGCCGGGGCGGCCCTGGTGTCCGCGCCGCGGGCGGATGTGGCGCTGCCGCAGCTCGTGGTGGCCGATCCGCTCGGCGCGCTGCAGGCGATCGCGCGCGCGCACCGGCGGGCGTTCGGCGGCAAGGTGGTGGGAATTTCAGGCAGTGCGGGCAAGACGTCCACGAAGGACCTGCTCGCGCTCCTCCTCGGTGGCCCCACGAGCGGCGTCGTGCTGGCCACCGAGGGCAACCTCAACAACACGCTCGGCGTGCCGCTCACGCTCACGCGGATCGATCCGGCGCGGCATGCGTTTGCCGTGATCGAGGCGGGGATCAGCGAGCCGGGCGAGATGGCGGTGCTCGCCGGCATGATCGAGCCCGACGTCGCGATCATCACGCTGATCGCGGCGGCGCACACGGAGACGCTGGGCGGGATCCCCGGGGTCGCACGCGAGAAGTGCGTGCTCCCGGAGGCGACGCGGCCGAGCGGTGTGGCGATTTTCTCGCGTGCGACGGCGGAGCACGCGCCCTTCCGCGAGCTCGGCGTGAAGACGATGGTGGTCGAGCGGGCGGACGTGCTGCGGCCGGCGGAGCCGCCGCCCGACACGGTGTATTTCACCATCGCGCATCGGGCGGACGGCACGGCAGTGAGCCTGGCCTACGGGAAGCCGCCGCCGCGGTTGTTCACGTTCCGGCGCGTATCGGACGGGCAGGCGGAGAATGCGGCGCTCGCGATCTGCGCGGCGTTGTGGCTCGGCATTCCCGCGGACCAGATCCAGCGCCGGCTCGAAGGCTGGATGCCCGGCAAACTGCGCGGCGAGATCCGCCGCGAGCACGACCGGCTGCTTTATCTCGACTGCTACAACGCGAATCCCGCCTCGATGATCGACGCGCTGCGGGCCTTTGCCGCGCTGGCGGGCGACCGGGAGCCGCGGCTCTACCTGCTCGGCTGCATGGCCGAACTCGGGCCCGAGGCGCCGCGTTTCCACCGTGAAGTCGGCCGGGCGATCGACGTCGGGCCGAACGACTACGTGATGGTGATCGGCGAGCACGCGCACGACGTTTGCGCGGGCGTGCTGGAGCAGGGGGAGCTCACGCATCAGATCCAGACCGCGTCGTCCCTCGAGACGATGGCGGCGACCTATGCCGAGTGGCCGGGCCCGGTGTTCGTGAAAGGCAGCCGCCGCTACCAGCTGGAGCGGATCCTGGAGTTGCAACCCAAGTCGTCGCCGCCGTGCTGAGCTACCTCGCAGATTATTCCGAATACTTCGGACCGCTGCGGCTGTTGAAATACATCACGCTGCGGACGGCCCTCGCGGCGCTGACGTCGCTCGTGATCGGTTTCGTGCTCGGGCCGCTGCTGATCCGGAAGTTCAAGCAGCTGAAATTCGGGCACGGCTACATCGACGACCGCACCGGCGCGCTCGGCGCGAGCTACTTCGACAAAAAGAACACGCCGACGATGGGCGGGTTGATCATCTTCATCGCCGTCTTCTTCAGCGCGGTCCTCTGGGCGGCACCGAATATCTGGGTGTTCACCAGTCTCTTCGTGTATGCGGCGCTGACGGTCCCCGGCTTCCGCGACGACTACCTGAAGGTCGTGCACAAGAATCGCAACGGCATCTCCTCGTGGGAGAAGATCGCCTGGCAGTCGGTGACCGTCGCCGGCGCGCTCGCGCTGCTGCTTCTGCACCCCGACAGCTCGACCAAGATCCGCGAGTTCTGGGTGCCGTTCGTGAAGCACGCGGTCATCACGCACATGCCGTGGTGGATGCTCGTGACGCTGATCTACCTCTGGATCGTCGGCTTCAGCAACGCGATCAATCTGACCGATGGCCTCGATGGGCTCGCCGTGGGCTGCACCATCACCGTGGCGCTCGTGATGGGCGCGATGGCGTATGTGGCGGATCACGTGTTTCTCGCGGAATATCTGCTGACAAGCCACGTGCCGAAGACCGGGGAACTCGCGGTCATCTGCGGCGCGTTGATCGGCGGCTGCATGGCGTTTCTCTGGTTCAACTCGCATCCGGCCGAGGTCTTCATGGGCGACACCGGCTCGCTGGCGCTCGGCGGGCTGCTGGGCGTGATGGCCTTCATGATCCATCAGCCGCTCACGCTCGTGATTGCGGGCGGAGTGTTCGTGATGGAGCTGCTCTCGGTCGTCACGCAGGTCGGATATTTCAAATACACGAAGCGCCGCTTCGGGGAGGGCCGGCGGGTCTTCCTCATGGCGCCGATCCATCACCATTTCCAGAAGAAGGGCTGGCCCGAAACCAAGGTGGTCCTCCGCTTCTGGGTCCTGTCCCTCGGCTGCGCGTTGGCGAGCCTGGCGACGCTGAAACTTCGTTAACCCCATGCACCCCATCGCCCCCTCCGATCACGTCTTCCCTCTCTCCCAGGGCTCGGCCGAGCGCCCGCAACTCCGGCCGCCGCGCCTGGCGTTGGCCGGCAGCCCCGGCGCGAACACCATGACGCTCGAACTCGCGCCCGGGCGCGAATGGGCGGCCCTGAAACCGATCCCCCTCGAACCGCTGTCGCGCGGGCAACGATTCCGCTGACACCCGCTGCCGTGCGGGGTTTGCGGCCGTCTCCGCCCGATCCTCTTTTCACAACAGACCAATCCATCCTCCCATGAAGATCCTGAAGATTTTCGGCCTTGTCGTGGGCATCCACGTATTCGCCCTGGTGCTCATTTTTGCCAACCCGGGCTGCAGCTCGAGCAGCAAGCCGCCGACGGCCGCCGATACCGCGGCTCCGGTCGACGCCCCGGCGGCCGCGAACGTGCCGCCGGCCGCGACTTCGCCGGCCCCGGCGGCCGCTCCGGCTACGCCGCCGCCGGTCTTCAATCCCGATGCTCCCGCCGTCGCCTCGTCCGCGGCGCCGGCCGGGCTTTCCGGTGGGGCGAGCCCGGGCGTGCGGTTCAACCCGACCCGGCCCGGTCCCGCTGCCGCGGCGCCGGTGCCTGCCGCCGAGCCGGTGGCGGAGGCCGCGCCCACGACCACCACCTACGCGGTAAAGTCCGGCGACAGCCTCTGGACGATCGCGAAGAAACACAAACTCACGGTCGCGCAACTCACCGCCGCCAACGGCCTGTCCGCCAATGCCGTGCTCAAGCCCGGCCAGAAGCTGCTGATTCCGAGCGGTGGCGTGCCGGCGGCTCCGGCCGCGGCGCCCGCGGCACCGGCGACGAACGGCAAATCCGGCGAGTCCGCCGCGCCCCGGGCCGCGGCGACGAATGCCGCCGCGGGATTCCGTCACGTCGTGAAGTCCGGCGAAACGCTCGGCGGCATCGCGCGCAATTACGGCGTGAAGTCCGCCGATCTCGCGGTCGCCAACAACATCTCCGATCCCGCGAAGATCCGTCCGGGCATGGAACTCGTGGTGCCGGGCTGGGACGCCCCCGCGGGCAAGAACGGCAAAGCGGCCAATGGCAAGGCGGGTGCGGCGAAGTCCGCCCCGGCGCCGGCCGCGGCTGCTCCCGCCGTCCCGGCGACGCCGCCGACGATCAACTTCGACAATCCGGCGCCGCCGCCCGCGCAGCCGGGCACCAACCCGATGATTCCCATCATCCGGATCGACGGCAACAGCCCGGCGCCCGCGCCGCGCACCCCGTAAACGGAGCAACGCACCACGCCCTCCCGCCGTCATGTCGCCCCAACCCGAGGAAACGGGACATCCGAACCACCTGCTCAATCCCGCCACGCTGATCATCGTGGCGGCGTTGGGGCTCACGATTCTCGGGCTCACGATTCTGTTCAGCGCGAGTGCGTGGTTCAAACAGGGGCCGTATTACTATCTCAACAAGCAGGTGATCGGCGTGCTCGGCGCCGCGGCGGTCTGCTTCGTGGTGAGCCGGGTGAACCTCGATTATGCGCGGCGCTATGCATGGTGGATCGCGGCGATCCTCGGCGTGCTGCTCATCCTCATCCTGATTCCGCACATCGGCATCGCGGTGAAGGGCAGCCGGCGGTGGCTCGGCTTCGGCTCGGTGCGGCTGCAGGTCTCGGAGTTCGCGAAGTTCGGCCTCGTGTTCTGCCTCGCGCACTATCTCGCGATCAATCAGTCGCGCATTGGCGAATTCAAGCGCGGTTTCCTGTATCCGCTCGCGATCACCGGCGGCTTCGCGGTGCTCGTGGTGCGGCAGCCCGACTTCGGCACGGCGGCGTTGATCATGGCCGTGGGTCTGGTGCTGCTGTTTCTCGCCGGGGCGCGTTGGCGCTACATTCTCCCGACGGTCACCGCTGTGGTCGGGGCGTTTGCGGTGCTGGTGATCCACAACCCGAACCGGATGCGCCGCATGATGGAGTTTCTCAGCGAGGAGAAATCCTACCAGCTGCGGCAGGCGCTTGCCGCCTACGCGGCCGGCGGCACCGAGGGCACCGGGCTGGGGCAGGGGCGGCAGCAGCTCAGCTACCTGCCGGAGGCGCACACCGACTTCATCTTCTCCGTCATCGGCGAGGAACTCGGCCTCGCGTTCACGCTCGGCGTGGTGGGGCTCTTCACCGTCATCCTCGTCTGCGGCCTGCTGCACCTCCGGCGCGCACCGAATCTGTTTCATTTCCTCCTGGTCGGCGGCTGCATCCTGCTGATCACGGTGCAGGCGGTGATCAACATCGGCGTGGTCACCGGCGTGTTTCCCACCAAGGGCATGTCGCTGCCCTTCATCAGCGCGGGTCTCTCCAATCTGCTCCTCATGGGCGTGCTGCTCGGCGTGATCTGGAACACCCATCGCACCTGGGGCCGGGCGGCGCTGCCCGCGGAGGAACGCCGGATGCAGGAGGTGCTCGCGTAACGGCGCGGGCGCCACGGTCTCTTTTCCCAACATGAGTCGCTTCATCATCAGCTGCGGTGGCACCGGCGGACATCTCTCGCCGGGCATCTCGCTCGCGGAGGGCCTGCAGGCGCGCGGGCACGACGCCGTGCTGCTGATCAGCCGCAAGAAGGTCGACGCGCGTCTGAGCGAAAAATACCCGCACCTGCGCTTCGAGGCGATGCCGGGCACCGGACTCTCGTGGCGGCCGCTGCAGCTCGTGAAGTGTCTCGCGTCGCAGGCAGCGGCGCTGCTGGCGTGCCTGCGCCTGCTGCGCCGCACCAAGGCCGATGCGGTCGTGGGCTTCGGCGGCTTCACCTCGGCGCCGCCCGTCGTGGCCGGCTGGCTGCTGGGCGTGCCGTCGGCGCTGCACGAGTCGAACCGCGTGCCGGGGCTCGCGATCCGCACGATCGGCCGTTTCGCGCGCCGGGTTTATCTGCCGCCGGGGATCCGGATTCCGAGTCTGCGGGCCGCCGCGGTGCGGCACGTCGGATTGCCCGTGCGCCGCGAGATCGGGCGCCGCCCGCAGGCCGAGGCGCGGGCCGCCCTCGGGCTCGACCCGAACCGGCGCGTGCTCGCCCTGCTCGGCGGCAGCCAGGGCGCCTCGGCGCTCAACGACTGGGCGCGCTCCCACCTCGAACGCTTCGCCGCCGAAGGCGTGCAGCTCTACGTTGTCACCGGCCTCGGCAAGGGCGAGGCGGGACCGGTGGAAGCGAAGACCCGCACGGGCGAGCCGCTGCGCTCCATCTTCGTGCCGTTCAGCGACCGGATGGCGGATGTGATGTCGGCCGCGGACCTCGTGGTGTCGCGCGCCGGCGCCGGCACGCTCGCGGAGCTGATCCGTTGCGAAACCCCGGCCGTGCTCGTGCCGTATCCGCAGGCGGCGGACGACCACCAGCGGGCCAATGCGGAGTTTTTCGAGCGGCAGGGCGGCGGACTGGTGGTGCCGCAGACGCAGCTCTCCACCCTTTACGCCGAGGTCATGGAGGTGATCGGGAACGATTGGCTGCTCCGGAAATTCCGGGGCAACCTGCGCCGGATGGACCGGGCCAACTCGCTCGATCTGATGCTCGCCGACCTCGAGGAAATTGCCGGGAGCGACGCCGCGGCGGCGGAGCCGGTGCAGATGGCCAACGCATGACCGGCGACGCGGAATCCACCGAGGTGCACAGGGCGGCGACGGCCGCCCCGCCGGAGCGCGACAGCGGTCCGGCCCGCTGGGATCGGCTCGCGGCGACGCTGCGGGCGGTCGTGCGCGACGGCACGACCGTGCGGCGCGAGGAACCGCTCGCGGCGCGGACGACGATGCGCGTGGGCGGGGCCGCGCGGCTGTGGGCGGAGCCGGTGTCGGAGGCGGATTTGCGGGCGCTGCTGCGCGCCGCGCAGGCGGAAGGGATCGCGGTGCATCTGCTTGGCCGCGGGTCCAATCTCATCGTCCCCGATGCGGGCGTGGATGGCCTCGTCATCTCGCTCGGGCACGAGGCTTGGTCGGCATTCACGCCGCGCGCGGATGGGCGCGTGTGGGTCGGCGCGGGACTGCGTTTGAAAAACCTGTGCGGGCTCGCCGCGAAGGCCGGGCTCGTGGGCTTCGAGTTTCTCGAGGGCATCCCCGGCAACGTCGGCGGTGCGCTGCGGATGAACGCCGGCGCGATGGGCGGATGGATGTTCGACGTGGTGGAGAGCGTGACGCTCATGACCCGGGCGGGTGAGGTGCGGACGCTGCCGAAGACCGCGATGCACGTGGACTACCGGCACTGCGCCGAACTGCACGAAGCGATCGCGCTCGGCGCGGTGCTGCTGCCGCGCGCGGCCGGATCCGCCGGGCCGGCGGAGAGCGAGGCGATCGCGCGGCAGATCGACACCTATCGGCGCAAGCGGCACGAGACTCAGCCGCGCGAGCCGAGTGCGGGCTGCATCTTCAAAAACCCGCCGGGCACCTCGGCCGGGCGGCTGATCGACGAGTGCGGCCTGAAAGGCCGGCGGGTGGGCGATGCGGAGGTCTCGCCGGTGCACGCCAACTTCATCGTCAACCGCGGCGACGCCACGGCGGCCGACGTGCTCGAACTCGTGCGGCAGGTGCGCGCCCGCGTGCGCGAGGTGAAAGGCATCGACCTGCACCCGGAGGTGCTGCTCTACGGCCAGCGTTGGGAGGACGTGCTGTGAGGTCGCGTCCCGCTTCCCCGGCGCGTTTCGCCGCCGAAGTTCCCCTGCCGCCGTCGCGGACGATCCCGTTTTTTCCATGAGCACTTCGCAGCCCATCATCGCGGTATTTGCCGGCGGCACATCCGCCGAGCGTGACGTTTCCCTCGGCTCGGGTCGGGCGTCGGCGATCGCGCTGGCGCGTTCGTTTCCGACCCGGCTGTTCGAGGTCAACGCGCAGGCGATCCCGGCGGGCGTGGATCCGCGGCGGCATGTCGTATTCTCGACGCTGCACGGGACCTTCGGCGAGGACGGGGGGATGCAACGGCTGCTCGACGCCGCGGGCATCCACTACGCCGGCTGCGATGCGGCGAGCAGCGCGCTCACGATGGACAAGTCGGCCACCAAGGCCGCGGTCGCGGCGCGGGGCGTGCCGGTGGTGCCGGGGCTGCGCTTCGAGGCGGCGGCCAAGCCGACGGCGGAGGCCGTGGTCGCGCAACTCGGCGAGCATCTGGTGGTGAAGCCGAACGGCGAGGGCAGCAGCGTGGGGCTCGCGTTGATCGCGGCGAAAGCCGAGCTGGCCGCGAAACTGGCGGCGATCGATCGCGGCGGCTGGCTGATCGAGAAACGGATCGTGGGGCGGGAGTTTTCCATCGGCGTGCTGCGGGGCAAGGCGATGGGCGTCGTCGAGATCCGGCCGAAGTCGGGGGTCTACGACTACACAAGTAAATATACCAAGGGCATGACGGAATACTTCGCCCCTGCGCCGCTCGAGCCCGCGCAGACAGCGGCGGCGCAGGCGGCGGCGGAGACGGCGTTTGCGGCGTGCGGCTGCCGCGACTACGCGCGCGTGGACTTCATGCTCTCGCAGGCGGGAGAGCTTTATTTGCTGGAAATCAACACCCTCCCCGGCATGAAAGAAACCAGCTTGCTGCCGATGAGCGCGCGCTGCGCGGGGATGGATTTCACGGCGTTGGTGAGGGAGTTGGTTTCGCCTGCGCTGCAGCGTTTTCACGCGGCGGGAGCTGTCGTCCGTTCGTGAACACCGATTCGCCCAATCCTCCTCCGTGCCGTTCGTGGCGCGACATCCCGCAGCCGATCAAGCCGCGGGCGATGTCGACCACGGGTCGCGTGCGGCTGGCGATGTCGGGCGTGCGCCTGGCCGGGGCGATCGGCGTCGGTCTCGTGCTTGTCTGGGGCGGCTGGCAGGTGGCGAGCGCGTTGCGCGCGAGTTCGCCCGCGATGCCCGTGGCGGCGAAGGGCGTGCCGGTCGCGAAATTCGTGCTCGATACCGCGACGGGCGGCGTGCTCGACGAAGCGTGGCTGCGGCGTGCGCTTGCGCTGCCCAAGGGCGCTTCGCTGATGCAGCTCGATCTGCCGCGGCTGAAGGCGAAGCTCGAGGCCGACGGGCAGGTGATCTCGGCGCACCTCACGCGCCGGTTTCCCGAGACGCTCGCGGTGCAGGTCTCCGAGCGTTCGCCGGTGGCGCGGCTCAAGGTCCGCGTGGGCCCGAGCGACCGGGACTTTCTCGTGGCCCGCGACGGCGTGGTCTACGAGGGCACGAATTACGACCCCGGCATGCTGAACACGCTGCCGTGGCTGGCGGGCTTTTCGTTGAAGCCGGAGGGCGCGGGTTTCCAGCCGATCCCCCGGATGCACCTCGTCGCCGATCTGCTGGCGCGGGCGCAGTTCGAGGCCACCCATCTCTACCTGAACTGGCAGATTGTCTCGCTCGAGCGGCTGGAAAAAGACCGCGAGATCGAGGTGACCACGAAGGAGGGGGCGCGGATTGTGTTCACGACCAAGGCCGATTTCTTCCCGCAGCTCGCCAAGCTGGACAACGTCGTCGAACGCCTGCGCGACACCGCGCGTTTCCCGGCGGCGCGCACCGCGCGGGCGCACATCGATCTCTCGCTCGGCCGCGAGGTGCCCGTGATGCTCGAGGCCGCCGCGCCGCGGCTGCTCGCACCGGTCCCCGCGCCGACGCCCGCGCTTTCCCCCGGTTTCAACGTCTTCTCCTCGTCCCAGCCGAAGTCCACCCGTGAGCTCTAGAACCACCTTCATCGGCGCCGTCGATATCGGCACTGCGAAAGTCACCGTCCTCGTCGGCGAATACACCGGTCGCGAACTCGCGATCATCGGTCGCGGCGAGTGCACGTCCCGCGGCGTCATGAAAGGCGCCGTCGGCGACTACAAGGCCGCCAGCGAGTGCACCCACGCGGCGCTCGACCAGGCGGAACGCGATGCCGGCGAGCGCATCGACGTCGTCTTCCTCTCGCAGACCGGCGGGCACCTCGAGGGCTTCTACAACGAGGCCTCGGTGAACGTGAAGGCCTCCGACAACATGATCGACTCCGGCGATGTGCGCACCGTGTGCGAGCTCGCGAAGTCGAAGGAGCTGCCCGGCGGCCGCATGGTGGTGCACCACATCCGCCGGCCGTTCCGCGTCGACGGTCGCCTCGTGCCCGGCAGCCCGGAGAACCTCGTCGGCCAGCGGCTCGACGTCGGCTACTGGACGGTGCACGGGCAGGAGCAGCGCCTCGCGGACAACATCCATGTGATCCGCGGCTTCAATCTCGAGGTGCGCGAGCTCGTGCTCTCGAGCCTCGCCTCGGGCCACATGGTGACCACGGCCGAGGAGCGGCAGCATGGCGTGCTGGCGATCGACATCGGGGCCGGCACGACGGACTACGTGCTTTACCGCGACGGTGCGCCGCACACGACGGGCGTGCTGCCGGTCGGCGGCGCGCACATCACAAACGACATCAGCATCGGGCTGCGGCTCACGGAAGGGCAGGCCGAGAAGCTGAAGCTGCGTTTCGGCCGGGCGAGCGTGCAGACCAAGGACAAGGCGCAGAAGGTCTGGCTCGACGGCAATTTCGCGATCGGCGACCGCCAGTTTCCCCTGCTCGCGATCGAGCAGATCACCGCGGCGCGCACGTGGGAGATGCTCGAGGTGGTGCGGCGGAAGCTGGGCAACGCGTTCACGCCCGAGACCTGCGCGGCCGGCGTGGTCCTGACCGGCGGCACGGCGAAGCTGCCGGGCATCGCCGAGGCGGCGGCGCAGATTTTCGGCGTGCCCGCGCATCTCGGCGAGGCCCCCAACTGGGTGAGCGAAAACCTGCGGGACCCGAGCTATCACACGGCGCTCGGCCTGCTTTACTACGGCGTCAGCGCCAATGCCGACAAGGTGGCGCCGGCCCGCAGGAGCGGCGGCTTCCTGACCGGCGTGAAGCGGCTGTTTGCCACGTCCTGAGCGCGAGGAACCCGACATGAATCTGAACGAACTTCCCCTCGAACACGCGCTTCTCGCGGACCGCAATATCGCGATCAAGCTCGTCGGCGTCGGCGGCGCCGGCTCCAACGCCGTCGACCGGCTGAAGATGGAAAATCTCGAGCGGCTGCAGCTCGCCGTGATCAACACCGACTACCAGGCGCTCTCCAGCTCGCCCGTGCAGGACAAGGTGCTCGTCGGCATGAGCGTGACGCGCGGCCTCGGCGCCGGCGGCGATCCCGAGCTGGGACGGCAGGCGGCCGAAGCGGACCGCGAGAAGATCTCCGCGGTGGTCAAGGACTGCGACCTCGTGTTTCTCGTCACGGGCATGGGTGGCGGCACCGGCAGCGGCGCCTCGCCGGTCGTCGCGGAAATCGCGGCCGAGACGGGTGCGCTGGTGATCGCGTTTGTCACGATGCCGTTCAGCTTCGAAGGCGGCCGGCGCCTGAAGCAGGCGGAGGAAGGCCTGCGCGCGATGCGGCAGGTGTGCGATGCGGTGATCCCGCTGCCCAACGACGTGCTGCTGCAGGAGGCGGCGGAAAACGAGACCGTGCTCGATTCCTTCGCGCGGGCCGACGAGTGGATCGGCCGCGGCGTGAAGTCGATCTGGTCGATGCTCTTCAAGACCGGCCTGATCAACCTGGACTTCGCCACGCTGCGGCAGGCGTTTCACCACCGCGGCGGCAAGACGCTCTTCGGTCTCGGCGAAGGCCAGGGCGAGAATGCCGTGGGCGAGGCGATCGCGAGCCTCAAACTGTGCCCGCTGCTGCACACGCCGGAGTTTTCGCGCAAGGCCGACCGGCTGCTCGTCAACATCATGGGCGGCACCGATCTCACGCTGCCGAAGGTCAACGAACTGATGACCGCGATCACGGAGCAGTTCGGCCGCGACTCGCATATCATCATGGGCGCGGTGATCGACGAAGGCATGCCCGGACGGCTCGAGGTGTGCGTGATCGGCACGAGCGACATGGGTGGACGCGGCGTGCCGCCGCGGCGGCCGGTGCCGGCGGCGCGGGCACGGGCGGGGCTGGCCGCGGAACCGGCGGCG